>SKEH01000087.1_pt1 | contig 63967 bp, 61 predicted proteins | sample 4826571 | NCBI WGS metagenome assembly SKEH01 (sample SAMN11008814, study PRJNA524170) | human gut metagenome | biome: Human fecal sample; material: Feces; isolation source: fecal sample from pouch patient p29 | host: Homo sapiens | place: Israel: Tel-Aviv | collected 2016-09-14 | reverse complement strand
GGAGTTCTTCTTTCTGTATGTGTTTTTTGTTCAAACCAATCATACGAGAAAGGAACTCCTTTTTCTAATGTTTAAAGAAATAAATTTAAGGAATCATTCATCCTTACACAAACTATTTTACAGTCTCAGTTAATTACATCAACATATTTCTTAATTGCAGCAATATTTGCAGTATCTAATAAAATTTCCATAATATACCTCGATACTTTTACTCTTCTGACACCTTAAATATAGCACGTGACTCTAACTAAGACATTAGTTTAAAAAATAATTTATTGAAATATGCCCTCAAATCTAACATCACAAATATCTGTCATTCTAAAAAATCGATTATAGTTTACGTTTAATTTGCATATAGAAGCCGCTTTCACTTTATTTGTGATAACATGTTTATTAAATAATTAGTGTTATTTATAATAAGGAATTATAGAAGATATGGATTTAAGACAACATAATACACAAGAAAGGATTGTGGCTGGGCTAATAGACTGCCTGGAGGCAAAGCCTTTTAGAGAACTTGAAAATAAAGATATTTATAACAAAGCTTGCATTACCCATCGAACATTTTTTAGATATTATTCCGATAAAAATGAGCTGCTAAATGACCTGGAAAAGAGTCTAATCAATGGATTGCAATCAGCCTTGATAAAAGATAGAAATAGCTTAATTGGCTTAAAACATGAGCCTGATCCAGATGACATTTTGACTTTAGCCGATCCGGCCTTCAGACATACGCTACTCTTTTGCGATAAATACAAACGTAGCTTACGAGTACTAGTATCAAAAAAATGACGATATTCTATTTGTTCGCAAAATACAAAACGTTGCGGAAAAAGATTTGTTAAACGAGATTGAACTTCATAGGACTACTTCATTAACATATGATCCATACTGGTGTCTACACTCTGCACTTTCCCACCAGCCTGGCCTTATAAAAGAAGTAATCTATGGCAATATCAACATCATTGATAAATTAGTACAAATTGCTCATACATGTTTTCCAAATAATTCAGTTTTCAAAATTAGAACACACATTCAACTGATATGTATGATAATTAATATAAAAAATACTAATAAATTCAGTGATTCAGATTCATCAATCTCAGCGTTCTCGAAGGTAACTCAAGATTTTCTAAAACCCTAAAATGACCTCCAAAGAATATTAGCATTTCTAATTCATGTCATTCAGTATACGCAAAAAAGGACGATTTCCACTAAGGAATCGCCTTTTTTATTGTAAATATATTTATTTGTAATTCTCTTGAGTTAGATAAAAAATTGACGTCGTGAAGACTTTAAGCCATTGTTTGCTATATTTACATTTCTCACGAGTTAAATGAAGATTTTAAACAAAACATTTGTTTTCTACTCATAAAATTATATCAAAAGATATCAACTAAGAATAGTAGTTTCAAGTAGAAATTTATCAATCTTATTTTTGATGTTTTTTATTAAAGTCTCTAATAAATTGTTTCAACTCATCATCAGGTTTAAACTCACAATGCTTTATCTCACTACTAAACAAAAATTCATTAAATGGTGGAAGGCCCCAACGTGGATTACTGTATAAGATTGCTTCAATCTTAGCAACAATGCCTATCGGTATAAATATGGTAACCATATTACTGCTTCTTAGATGTCCTGTTTTATAATCCGTGTCATACCACATTAAAGTTAGGCTGTTTCCTTCTCCAGTATGATAAGGCTCATCTGCAAAGCCTTCGTAGACTTTACCATCATTCGTAGTAATTCTAGCTTTTTGACCTAGAATACTATATTTGTGTTGTGTAATTTCATCTGAATCTATAAATCGAGATTCGACTACTTTGCCACTTAATCTATATCTAGTGAATATCGGCATAGTACTATTCCTGTTTCTATATTTAAATTAATAATTACCATAGCGTTTTGCAGTAGCTCTTGAACGATAGAAATAAATGTATCCTCCGCCTTGTTGGAAATATAGTGCTTTATGATGATGACGACTTACTACACGGAAAGTTGTATCACTACCACCCTTTGCAAAAAGAATGATCATTGACTTTCCTTTATAACGAACAAGATTATGTTTGCTTACTCCTTCAGTGACATCTTTATAGCCACCATGATAAAAATTAGTGTAAGTCTTACCCACTACATTTCCACCTACAGAGTTGGCAGTAATTTTCATTTTGTCATGCTTATTCGCATACCACGTTCCTCGAAATCTCTTAGGAATATATGCTCTCTTTAGTGAACTGGCTTGTACAGTCTGACTTTCTATTTGATTCTTACCATGAAAGGATGATAGTCCTCCTGCAAATACTAATAAAAGAGCTAAACTGATAAGAATATAGTTAAGATTATTTTTCTTCATTATCTGCCTCATTAAATTTGGTAAAAATTATTTAGCTAATTTATTTATTGCATCCATAAGTTCCGAATTGTGTTTAACATAGCTAAGTTTTTGTACTTGCGCTATAAACTCAAATTTTTCATCGTCAGAGAGACAATCTATATTTTCCCTTAATACATCCCTTGTTGATGATATAAAAGGATCTTTAGCATCAGTAACAGGAACTTCTTTATTAACACTTTTAGCAAACGCTTGCGTTAATTCAATAGCATCATATTCATAAATTATCTCTGCTAATTTATCTTCAATATCTATTAACAAAACATAAGGTACACTACTATGTTTATTCATAACCGGTTATCTTAAACACTTTCTTATTGTATCCATTTAAATAATCAATAATAACCATATTTTATTTATCAGACTTATTAGTTCTATTATCGTAAAAAAAGCATTTCAACTCAATGTTCATACCATGTAAAAAGCCCTTAGGTTATTGCTAAGAGCTTCTACTTACTTTGTTTTATACCTTTGTCATTTCTTAAAACTACCTAATAATGCCAACCTAATTTAAACCAAGAATAATCGTTATGACGTTTTGATACAGTCCAGGTCCCTCTATAGCCAGGAATCTTTAAATACCAGCCAAAATCGGTGCCAACTTGCATCAGTTTAACTGTAAGCTTTTTGTCAGCACATTCTGTAGGACCTAAAGTGCTTTTATAGGTAGGTATTCTTTCATGAATTTTTTTAATTCGTACAGTTTTAGTGAGAGTTACTTTCCTGTAACCGTGGTTGACTGCAGTTTTTTTACTAATAGCCTGAACAGTCTGGATAGGAACTATTGCGGTAGAAAAAGTTCCAGCAAGCATCACAGAAGCTAATACGGTAATTAAAAATCTATGTTTCATTTTCTTGATTCTCCCAATTTATTTACTCAAAGTTACAGAGCTTGGATGAAGAGTAATAACTTTATTTGATGAGAAATCCGAGGTCATGATGTAAAGCGAATCTGCTATTTTACTTGTATTTTCAGATGGCGTTGTGAGCATGAAGACGGTACTGGAAAAGACATATCTCAAAGCTCATTTTCAACGCTGTCTAGTTCATGTCATGCGCAATATCTGCGCTAAAGTACGCGTAGATGATCGCGAAACGATCATGAATGAATTCAAGCAAATTCATCAACAGCCAAATAAAGCAGCTGCGATCAAAGTCTTGCACGCCTTCTATGACAAGTGGAACAGAGCGTACAACCATGTCATCAGAAATCTCAAAGAGATTGAACCTGATCTGCTGGTCTTTTACAGCTATCCTAAGCAGATCAGGGCTTCAATTTACTCCACCAATATGATCGAATCCTTTAACAACGTTATCAAGCGTAAAGCTAAGCCTAAAGCAGAGTTTCCAACTGAACAGTCGCTTAATACTTTTATTGGCATTCAGGCAATGAGCTACAACGAACGCTATTTCAATCGAATCCACAAAGGCTTTGGTCAGGTTCAGGATACCTTAGAATCCTACTTTGATTAAATAAAAGATTAAAAAATCGATCTATGAGAAAAATCTATTTACACAAAAGATTTGACAGTTTCATTTTTTCAGACACTTTTCTTCTTATAAATGACATTTGTCACTTTATTTTAATAATGTTTTTTATATAATGAAAGCTGTAGCAATCTATGAAAGCACTTACAAAGCTCATATTTTATAATTTTATCAACTAGGAGGTATTTATGAGTCATAAATTTAATAATTACGGTTTAGTAACATCCCTTGCTGCAGCAACATTGCTCAGCTTATGTTTAACATCAAATGGTAATGTTAAAGCAGATACGCAGTCGCCAGTTAATATTGAGCAAAAAAATAAATCTGCTGAATTAATCAAGCAGAATTCTGACATTTCCGCCAGCGCACAACAACACAACAAAAATGCTAATGGGAAAACTGAAGATACATCTACTCAATCTACATCAACAGACTTACAAAATACTAATGGAAAAACTGAAGATACGTCTACTCAATCTACATCAACAGACTTACAAAATACTAATACGCAAAAAAGCTTCAAGAATCAATCACAAGAACCAGAATCTTCCACTAAAGCTGGAGAAGTAAAGACATTAAAGGACTTTACTTTCTCACAAAACGGTAAGTGGTCTGAACAAAAAGATGGCATTCATAGTGATGCCAGAGGTCAAGGTGACAGCTTTGCATATACTAAGGTTAAGGGAGATAACTTTATGTATTCTGCAGATGTCGTCTTCCAAACTAATCACGGTGCCGCTGCAATAACTTTCAGGGGTAATAATGATCCTAATAATAAAGATGGTTATGCTGTAAATGTTGATGCCTCTAGCCATAAGGCTAAATTCTGGCGCTGGCATGACAACAAGGATTATCAATTAATCGATGAACGTGATGTTAAGCAAACTGCTGACAACACTTATAACTTAAAAGTCGTTGCTAATGGTCATTGGCTTGAATACTTTGTTAATGATGTTTTAGTGGCAAGTAATGGTGATTATACTCTTCAAAAGGGTGATAAAGGTCAGCCTTCAGTAACAAACAATGGCTACTTTGGTTTACTCAATTGGAACAGTAATGTCATTTTTAAGAATGTTAAATATACAAAGCTTGATCAATCATTTACTCCTTTAGTATCGGATATCACTGTTACTTCAGATAAGGGTAAGGTTGAGGAGAAAGGTCAGTTTTCACCTGAACAACCAATTTATATTCAGTACGTAGATAACGATGCTTCAACTGTTAATTTGAAGGTTAAAACTGATTCTCCTAAGGCTAAAGTAGTTGCTTATGATCTTAATAATAATGCATACACTGATTTAAAGAATATTCCAGTTCAGGTTGGAGCAAATTACTTAACAGTGGTCAGTGAAGTAACTGCTTCAGATGGTACTAAGGTTGAATCTGTCTATCGGATTAATGTTCACCGTCTTCATCCAAATGAAAATTATTATAATGAACTTTATCGTGATCAATACCATTTTTCAGTTAAAGAGGGCTGGAGCAATGATCCAAACGGTTTAGTTTACTTTAATGGTAAGTATCATATGTTCTATCAATTCTACGATGATACTATTTGGGGTCCAATGCACTGGGCACACGCTACAAGTAAAGATCTAATCCATTGGAAGAATGCACCAATTGCTTTGTATCCTGATGCAAATGGTGCAATGTTCTCAGGTTCAATCGTTGTTGATAAGGGAAACACTTCTGGCTTGTTTGACAATGATAAAGGTGGACTTGTTGCCTTAGTCACTACCGATGGTAATGGTCAAAGAATTGAACTTGCTTACAGTAAAGATGAAGGAAAGACTTGGAACAAACTTCCTAATTTAGTAGCTGATTGGCAAAAAGATCCATTACAAGTCCAAGATTTCCGTGATCCAAAAGTCTTCCGCTGGAATGATAAATGGTTCATGGTACTTGCTGGTGGTCCACTAAGAATTTATTCATCAACAAATTTACAAAATTGGCAAGTTGAATCTGAATATTCAAATATTAACACTGAATGTCCAGATCTTTATCCAATAAGAGCAAATGATGGCCAACTTAAGTGGGTTCTATCACGTGGCGGACGTTTCTACAAGATTGGTGATTTTAAGGAAGTTAATGGCAAGTGGAGTTTTATTCCAGATGAAGCTTATAAAGATCAAGACGGCATTATGAATTTTGGTAAAGATTCTTATGCTGCAATGACTTACTACCAACACAGTTTTGGCACGGAAAAAGATCCAACTTTACCTGATATTATCGAAGAAAATTGGATGAACAATTGGGATTATTGTAACCTTGTCGGTAATACTGTTGGTCAAAGCTTTAACGGAACATATAACCTTAACTTAAAAGTTGGTTTAGTCAAAGATGGGGACAAATATCTTCTAACTCAAACACCAATTAAAGCCTATGAAGCTTTACGAGATAATGCTCATAAAGTTGAATATAAAGATATTACTGTAACACCAAATAACGACTTATTTAAGAACTTTAAAGGCGATTCATACGAAATTGTTTCTACCTTTAGACCATCTAAATCTACTACTAAAGTTGGCTTTAATGTTCGTGTAGGTAAAGGTCAAGCTACAAAAGTTATTTATGATTTAACCACAAATAAGATCTATATTGACCGTAGTAAATCAGGAGTTCAAATTAACAATAAATTTAGTGAGCTTAATGAACAACCAGTTACTCGCAATGCAGATGGCAGTATCAGCTTACATTTATATGTTGACCGTGCTAGTGTCGAAGCATTTACTAAAGGTGATACGGTACTTGGTGCAAATCAAATTTTTCCAGCACCTCAAAGTTTAGGCTTGCAAGTTGTTTCTGAAGGTGGAGATTCTAAAGCTGATATTACTCTTTACCCAATGAAGAGCGTTTGGACAGATAAGCAAAAAGTAAATAAACCTTTAGAAATTGTCCAAGTTTCACCAAAAGAAGTTCGCTTAAACGTTGGTGATTCAACTACATTAACTGCTTATGTCATGCCTGGCAATGTTTCTCAAGCCCTAAATTGGTCAGTTAATGATGAAAGTTTGGCAAGTATCACAAAAGATCCAGAATCAAATTCTTTGAAGATTGTTGCCAAAAAAACTGGAACTTTGACTGTTACAGTTAAATCACATGAAGATCCTTCTTTATCTAAGACATATAAAATTACAATTTTAAAGAATAACTTCAAGACTAATATTAAAAACTTGAAACCATTATCTGGAGATTGGTATATAAATGATAAAGACTTGCATGACGAGAATGTAAGTTCAAATGATTATATTATGAGTCCCACTAAGATTCCATCATCAGAATATGATATAAATCTTGATGTTAAATACCAAAAAGGTTTAGTAAACATCTTCTTTGCATCAGCCAATGAAGATCCAAATGGTGCATATTCACTCCAACTTGGTGGTGATAAGACCTTACGTCTCTTCCGTTTCTATGGAGATACAATTACTACTACCGATTTACCAGCTGCTTTAAATGATGGCAAACTTCACCATGTCGCAATTCATAAGACACAGAAAACTGTTAAGGTTACAGTCGATGGTAAGACTGTAATGGATTACACTTTTAATAAAGTTGATCCTGGTTTCAATGATGCTTATATTGGTTTAGGTTTATGGGATGGCACGGTTGATTTTCAAAACTTGTATGTCAAAACACCGACAAAAAATAGTGATAATTCTTCTTCTTCGATCGATATTAATGATCAAGGAATTCCAAGTATTTCGACTGATGATAATAGTTCTATTATTAAAAAAGCAAGTGAAAATATTCAACCAATTGTTTTTAAGACAAAAATTTTAATGCATAATGCCTTTGTTTACAATGATACTGGTAAGCCTATTGTTAAAATAATTTTAAAGGCTGGTTCTGTGCTAAAAGTTGGCAAAATAAAATTTATCAATAATAAGAGATATTATCAGTTAGATAATGATAAATATATTAAGGCTGCTAACATTGATGCATTTGTAAGAAGATTACGTAGAAATGCCTTTGTTTACAATCATATTGGTAAGCATATTAAAAATAGTCTTATCAGAAAAGGTAAAAAAGTTAAAACTTACGGTTCACCAGTTGTAATTAAAGGTATAAAATATTACATTGTTGGTAATAACAGATATATTAAAGCGGTTAACTTTATGTAATTATCTAGAAAAAAGCTCAGTTACACTCGTAAGAGTTAAATAACCAAGTGCATAGTCTTATTTGATCCTTTCAACTGATTAATTTATCAATGCAATATGCTTAATTGTGGTGCTGGATCATCCGGTGAGGCCGACTAGACGTGTCTACCATGCATGTCCGCTTAACTAAAGTTTGAAAGAATTAAAACTAACCAGAACCCTTATGGGTTCTGGTTTTTTATACCTAAATTAGCTTTTTAGCTGCTTCTTTTAGCTTGCTTTGAATGCAATAAGGCAATTGTGCAATGAAACTATTAATCAGCTCATTGGTTTTTAGATGAAACGGTAAAAGTAATCTTTTTGAGGGCTGAAATTAGGTAAACCTATTAATTTAAAAATGAAGAAATTAATGATTTAGTTTCATTTTCAGTTTCGATTTATTCTATACTTTTCATAGATGTAGGATCTCCTTTGTTTTGAGTTCAACACTTAAAGTATAACGTAGTGAGATCCTACGTTTTCATTTTTTGATAAGAAGTGGGATTCATGCTCTCTTGCATAAACCCCATTTCTTAATCTCTATGAATTTTACTTTTTTTCTAAAATAATCTTCATCAAAAGCTGTAGTAAATCTGAGAACCGGAAAGCCTTTATATTTACTTGCCTCAATATCACCAGCTGAAGTATTTTGAAAAATATGTAACCAATAATTACTAAAACAAAAGCGATGTCCACTAGCAGGATATGTTGCTAACTATTTATGTTTGGTAGCATATTTTCCTGAAGCCTAAATTTGAATGGATATCAGCATTTTTTAAAATTCTTGTCTCGACATTGTCTATATCATTCAGTACCCGAAATACCTTCGGTTTATTAAAAAATATGTGGAGGCCAATAGTCTCCTATGAATTTCCTAGTACTCGATCTGAATTTCTTTTACCCACTAACACGCAACTCTTTTTTGATCAATAATTGTCACACCAGCAACTTTTATAATTTTCTTTTTCATACTTAACCCCCCACCTTGTTTTATCCCCTTTCTCCCAATACTTGCTGAATAAAATTGGGAGAAAGAGGATTAAATAAAAAGAACGAGCTGTATATTAACGATTCTTATAATTTACACTTCATTAACAAATTTCATAAAGAACTAAAAGAGTTAGCGCAGTGTCTTTTTTTACAAATTTAACTCATAAGCCAAGCTATCTGGATCTTCTTTATCATTACACTGAATAATTCCGCGATAACTGAAAACATTATGTTCAACTAGAGTTTGCATTGAAACATTTAAGCAATGTGTATCAATCCGGAAGTTTCTAATTCCTGCAGCATACTGCAAGCTGATAATATTTGACATAAAGATTTTGGCTAAACCTTGACCCTGAAAGTTGGAACTAAAACAGATCCGATGAATTGTACAATAAGGATCATTATCATTGCTCCAACTACCATCGATTGTTTGATAAGTGGGTTCAATTCCTGCAATTGCTGCCGCAAAGCCAGCAACCTTATCTCCAGCAATAGAAACATAGCCATTTTGTTTCTCAATATCATCCATAATAACTGATTCATTGGGATAACCGTTTTGCCATTGCGGGCTACCGGATGCTCTAAAAAATCTTTGGCATCAGCAATAATTCTCATAATCTCTGATAAATCATCTTTTTTAGCTAATCTAGTATATTTTTGCATTACAAATCTCCTATCCTTATCTGTTTATTTCCGCCAAACCATTAAAAATTATTTTTGTCCTATTCCATTATCAATGTCTACATCTTGAATTACAAAACGTTCCCGCTTGTAGAATTCGAGACTGTAAAATCTAAGAGCGTGACTAAGCTATTTAGATTATAGATGTAAGATTAAGAGGTTTAATTGAATCTTGAAAGCTTTTTTCATTGATAAAATTCTGTATAATAAAGCTTAAGCATATTAAAGGAAGTTGATTAATTAACTATGTTAAAAGAAGAGAAGAAATTTGATCAATTGGGGCAAAAATTATTTATGCAAGGCACTTTGCAAGAATTTGAAAAGAAAAATGGCCCAATTAAGGGCAGAATGGCAATTACTGAGGGTAAAATTCCGCCTGAAATGTTAAATAAATTGCAACCTGAACTAATGAAAAATCCTAAATGGAAAGTAGTCGAAGGCAGTTTTGATTTTTCAAACTATACTATTGGGATGGTAGTAGGTCTTAATCCAATCAAGCCATTGAGTGAAGGATGGCTAGTTCCTCAATTAGGTCATCCCGGTGTACAACCAGATAAGCATTGGCAGGAATTCTTTATGGAAAAAGTAATGAATTCAATTGACGAAAATGGTCATATTGATTTGCCATTGTTTACTTGGATTTCAGATAAGAATGATTTGACGAAATCTGCAAAAGATATGTAGTAAAAAAGCCATTTAGAAGGATGAAAGACATTCTTGGGTGGCCTTTTGCATTTTATTTTAAAAAATTTTATTTACATAATTTCATATAAATATACGATAGAAGAAATTACTTACCATCGTCTGTTTTATGCCATCCCTTACTCCTTCCCTGCATTTATCATATCACTACATTTACACAGAATAATCGTCATTAACCTATAAATTTCGTCATTTGTTTTCATTTAGTTTAATGATAAAGAGCCCTTAGTTTCCTACAACTAAGAGCTTTTACTTTATTCAAATATTGAGGACGACGGGAATTGGACCCATATCTTGCTTATTAAAACCTGTCTTGCCCGTTAGACGACTTATCCTTAGAACCTCCACTTACGTGGAGAAAGCTACTTTATATCTCTTACAGATGCCGAAGCTTCAGGATCACCTCCACACATGTGGAGAAAATCTATCATCGATCCCATCACCATGACCAAGTGTTCGTAATATTTATATAAAATCCTACCAAAACAAAAAAGCCCCAAACGGGACTTTCTTCACACATCTAATCTCTCAAAGCACGATTGCCAATATCATGGCGGTAGAAGCAATCTGGCAGATCAAGCTTACTCAAATAAGAATACACATTATCCTGCGCCTGGACTAGATTGTCGGCTTCCGAAATCACCATGAACAGGCGGCCACCATCACCTATCAGATTATCCAAATTACCTTTCACGTTGGCATAATCGATATAAGTATTAGTGCCATGAGGCAACTTGCCGATCTTCACATTAGGTGCCGGATGCGTTGGATAGCCTTTGCTGCAGACAACTACGCCTAACACTGACTGATCGTTTTCTTCAATTTCAGGCAATTTTTCCTGATTTACTGCTGCGTCAATCAGTTCCGCAAAGTCATTTTTAACTCGAGGCAAGACAACTTGAGTTTCAGGATCACCTAAGCGAACGTTATATTCAATGACCTTTGGACCATCTTCCGTCATCATCAAGCCAATATACAAAACGCCGCAGTAATGATAATTGCCTTGAACTAAACCATTCATCGTTGGCTTCACGATCTCGTCGATCATTCTTTGCCGATCTTCTTTTTTCAGCTGTGGCAAAGGAGAATATGATCCCATACCGCCGGTATTTGGGCCCTTGTCGCCATCGCCAACTCGCTTATGGTCTTGCGCCATTGGCAAAATGGTGAACTGATCTTCAGAAACAACCACAAACATTGAATATTCAGGACCAACCAGACATTCTTCAAGGACCACAGCAGTTTGACCACCAGCAAACATTTCCTTAATCGTTTCTTGAGCAACAGCCTCATTTTGAGCAATGGTTACGCCTTTACCACCAGCTAAACCATCTTCTTTGATCACCACTGGATAATCGAAGTTCTTCAAACCTGCAATACAAGTTTCAGCACTGGCATAAGTTTCATAGCGAGCCGTTGGGATGTTGTATTTACTCATGAATCGCAAAGCATAATCTTTTGAGCCTTCTAATTGTGCCGCTCTTTGGTTAGGACCAAAAATTTTTTGCCCAGCTTCATTAAACTTGTCAGTAATGCCAGCACAAAGGACATTTTCTGGACCAACAAATGTCCAATCGATATTGTGGCTTTTGGCAAAATCTAGCAATCCATCAAGATCAGTTTCTTCAATTGGCACGGTTTTAACACCGATCGTCTGCATTCCCACATTGCCCGGTACACAATACACAGTCTTAACATGGGGACTTTCTTTCAGCTTCTTTGCCACCGCAAACTCGCGTCCACCTGAACCAACAACTAGTAAAACTAAATCATCTTTCATCGTTTTCACCAATTAGTGTCTAAAGTGACGGTAACCTGTAAATACCATTGCAACACCGTACTTGTCTGCCATCTCGATTGAGTCTTTGTCGCGAATGGAGCCACCAGGTTGAACAATCGCCTTAATGCCATGTTTAGCCGCATATTCCACACAATCATTGAATGGGAAGAAGGCGTCTGACGCAAGGACTGCGCGGTCATCAATGGCATCCCCAGCATGTTTAATCGCAATCTTAGCGGAATCGATTCTGTTAGGTTGACCCGCACCTACGCCCAACGTTCTTTCATCGTTAGCAACCACAATCGCATTAGACTTAGTATGTTTTACTGCCTTCAAAGCAAACATCATGGTCTTAAGTTGTGCTTCAGTAGGTTGAGCCTTAGTTACAACCTTCCAGTCGTCAGTATTTTCAACTAAAGTATCTTGCTCTTGCTGCAAAATACCACCCATAACTGAGACAACTTCTGGACGAGTTGGTTCATTTTCCTTATCAAAGTCTAATTCAAGCAATCTGACATTCTTTTTCTTTTCTAAGATTTCGAGTGCATCGTCGTCAAAGCCCGGTGCAATAATAATTTCCAAGAAAATCTTGTGCATCTTTTCAGCAGTAGCTAAATCGACTTTTCTGTTCAAAGCGATAACCCCACCGAAGATTGAAACTGAGTCAGCTTCATATGCTCTGTCCCAAGCTTCTTCAAGACTGTCACCGCGGCCGATGCCACATGGGTTCATATGCTTCATTGCGACAACGGTTGGTTCATCTTGGAATTCACGAATGCAGCGCAGTGCTTCGTCGGCATCCTTGATGTTGTTGTAAGAAAGCTTCTTGCCGTGCAATTGGCGTGCTTGCAAAATAGAGAAACTCTTTGGAATTGCATCTTCATAAAGCCAGGCCTTTTGGTGTGAGTTTTCACCATAACGCATCTTTTCTTTCAGATCATAAGTCAAGGTCAACTTTTCAGGATCTTCAAGGCCAACTTGCTTGGTTAGGTAATTTGCAATAATTGCATCGTAAGCGGCAGTTGCTCTAAACACCTTAGCTGCTAATTTTGCTCTCGTTTCAAGCGTGGTGTTGCCCTTTTCTTCGATTTCCTTCAACACTAAATCGTAGTCAGCTTTATCGGTTACAACAGTAACATCTTGATAGTTCTTTGAAGCGGCACGTAAAAGGCTTGGTCCACCGATATCAATATTTTCGATTGCTTCTTCTCTAGTAACATCTGCCTTTTCGATCGTTTGTTTAAATGGATAAAGGTTAACGCAAACTAAATCGATTGGCTTGATGTTCAATTTCTCTAAAGTTGCCATATGTTCCGGATCGTTTCTTTTAGCAAGAAGTCCGCCATGAATATATGGGTTCAAAGTCTTCACACGGCCGTCCAAAATTTCAGGGAAATTAGTAACTTCTTCAACGCTGATTGTCTTGATACCAGCTTCATCTAAGGTTCTCTTGGTACCACCGGTAGAAACAATTTCATAGCCATTTTCGGTTAAACCTTTGGCAAAATCTACCAAATTGGTTTTATCACTGACACTGATTAATGCACGTTTCATTTTAGTTTTCTTCCTTTTCCATTCTTTGACTTAATACTTTTTTTAACGTAGCTGGAAATAGTTGATATTCTGTTTCATGAACTCTTGCCTCAAGCGTCTCAACCGTATCATCTGGATAAATTGGGACAGCCTGTTGAGCAATAATAGGTCCATGATCCAAATGGGCATCGATAAAATGCACCGTCACGCCGGTTTCTTTTATCTTACCTTGCTTGTAATCTTCAAAAGCTCTTTCGATTGAATTGAGGCCGGGATAACTTGGCAATAAGGCGGGATGCAAGTTGATAATTGCATTGGGATATTCGTTTAAAATCGTGGGTCCAACCACCCTGAGATATCCGGATAAAACAATGAAATCAATTTGATAATCCTGCAAAACTTTTAGCAGGTGCTTTTCATAAGCCGTCTTGTCGCCGCATTCTTTAACGGAAAATGCTTCATGCGGGATGCCTAATCTCTCGGCTCTTTTCACTACCGGGGCATTTGGATGATTGCAAAACATTAAAGCCTCGGTTCCGGGAATTTCGCCAGCTTGAAACTTTTTAGTTAAAGCTTCAAAGTTGGTTCCATTCCCAGAAGCTAAAATAGCAACTCTCATTTTTCTCCTCTATTTGATTACGATCTTTTCTTCCCCTTCGGGGCGTGCAACTAATTGACCAATTTCGTAGAATTTTTCATTCTCGCGATTTAGTTGTTCTTTGACTGCAGCAATGTTTTCTACTGGAACGGCTAAAACTAAACCAACGCCCATATTGAAAGTGTTGTAGCAATCTCGTTCATCTAAATCGCCTAGTTTTTTCAGATAATCAAAAATTGGTAAAACAGGCCACGAACCTTTATTAACCACTGCTTGCAAGTCATTGCCATAAATTCGAGGTAGGTTTTCGATAAAGCCGCCACCAGTAATATGGGCAAGGCCGTGAACTAAATGCTTTTTTACTAGTGGCAAAACTGCTTTGACATAGATTCTGGTTGGCGTAAGGAGTGTTTCGCCTACGGTTTTGCCCGCTAATTCTGCTGGTTTGTCGCTTAATGAAACATCGTGATCTTTGAACAAAATTTTTCTAATTAAACTGAAGCCGTTTGAATGAACGCCACTTGATGGCAAGGCAATTAAATGATCGCCTGCTTTGGCTAAAGAACTAGATAATATGTCCTCTTTTTCAGCGATCCCTGTTGAAAAACCGGCTAAATCGTATTCATGCGGTTCATACATGTCAGGCATTTCGGCAGTTTCACCACCAATTAAGGCAGATTCGCTTTGCTTGCATCCCTCAGCCACGCCTTTAACCACATCAGCTAGTTTTTCAGGATCGTTATGTCCGCATGCAATGTAATCTAGGAAAAATAAAGGTTCAGCGCCTTGGGCTAAGACATCGTTAACACACATAGCCACGCAGTCGATACCGACTGTGTCGTTTTTATGCATCTTTTGCGCGATCATCAACTTAGTACCAACGCCATCGGTGCCTGAAACAAGAACGGGATGCTTGTAACCCAATTCTTCTAAGTCGAACATCCCGCCAAAACTGCCGATGCCGCCCATCACGCCTTTACGCTTGGTTGCAGCTACCATCGGCTTAATTCGATTGACTAAATCGTAACCAGCAGTGACGTCAACACCTGCTTCTTTATAACGATTCATTTTATAAATCCTTTCTTTGTCGCCGTTCTTGAGCATTGAGAGAAGCTAAATAGCCAGCTTCGTAGTCATCCAATTTTGTTGGATATTTGCCATTAAAGTAAGCAACTGTCAGACCCGATGAGTCTCCTCGATCAGGCACATCGATTGCTTTGATCAGGCTATCAACGCTTAAAAAGCCAAGGCTATCAGCGCCAATGATTTTGCGCATTTCTTCTACTGAGTAATGGGCAGCCAGCAGTTCAGAACGAGTTGAAATATCAATGCCATAAAAACAAGGGAATCTAAATGGTGGACTGGCGATTCTCAAATGTACTTCTTTAGCACCAGCTTCTTTTAACATTTTGACAATTTGCTTAGAGGTGGTGCCTCTTACGATCGAATCATCAATAACAGCGATCTTTTTACCGGCAACGACACCACGAACAGCTGACAGTTTTAACTTAACACTCTTTTCACGCAAGGCTTGAGTTGGCTGAATGAAGGTTCTGGCAACGTATTGGTTTTTAACCAGACCCATTTCATAAGGCAGACCCAATTCTTCGGCGTAACCAGAAGCAGCTGACAAAGATGAGTTTGGTACGCCAATTACCATGTCGACATCGGCTGGAGCCTCACGAGCTAGCAGCCGCCCCATTCTTTTTCTAGCATTATGAACAGTCACACCATGTATGATTGAATCAGGACGAGCAAAATAGATGTATTCCATTGAACAGATTGCTAAATGCGTATTTTTAGTAAAATGATCAATTTTCATTCCGTCTCGATCGATGATAATCAATTCACCTGGCTGAACGTCACGGACGAACTTGGCGCCAATGATGTCGAGTGCACAAGTTTCACTAGAAACAACGTAAGCTCCATTGTCTAGTTGACCGATGCACAGAGGACGAATGCCATTAGGATCAAGTGCCACAATCATGCGATCTTTTTGCAGGAGCAAGAAGGCAAAGCCCCCATGAACTTCATTTAAACTTTGCTTTAAAGCTGAAATAAAGCCATCTTTGATGTGATTACGAATCAAGTGGATCAAGATCTCGGTATCAGATGAAGATTGAAAAATTGCCCCTTGCTTTTCGAGCTTATCGCGTAAAGATACGGCATTAACTAAGTTGCCGTTGTGAGCTAAGGCAACATCCCCATCTAAGAAATGAAAGAGAAATGGTTGTACGTTTTGAATCGAGTTGCGGCCTGTCGTACTGTAGCGAACGTGGCCAATGGCGCTATCGCCGAACAATTTTTTTAAATCATTCGGATCAGCAAAAGCATCGGATAAAAGGCCACGATCGCGGTGTTGATACAAATTCTTACCATCGCTTGAGACGATGCCGGCCCCTTCTTGTCCGCGGTGCTGCAGGTTATGCAAACCCAGATATGTTAATTGACTAGCATCAGGTGCACCAAAGACGCCGAAGACGCCACATTCCTCATTTAGGCTTTTGATTTCATTAAACAAGGGATGCACTCCTTCCAAATCTTTTGTAATTCAGCTACATCTTCATTTATTTGATCGTTGGCTAGCGAAATGTTCAATTGCTGATCAGCAGTAACTTGACCAATTTCACTAACGGAATCGCCCATTTCTTGTTCAAATTTTTCCGCATTTGCAGGATCAACTGAAACAATCAAGCGACCTGGAGTTTCGCTGAAAAGCAGATTTTTATCAAAATCAAGTTCGATCTTTGCACCAAAGTTTGTATCAAAAAGTGTTTCCGCTAAGGAAACGCCTAAGCCACCTTCGCTTAGATCGTGGGCACTTTTGACTAAGCCGTTAGCCATTAATGCTTGCAATTTGTAAAGGTATTGCTTTATCTCTGGCAAGTTTGGCGCATGTGGCAATCCGCTAATTTCACCAGTGATCATCTTTTGCAATTCTGAGCCGGCAAAATCATCGTCTGTTTTACCAACGAGATAAATCTTGTCGCCTGTTTTTTGCATGTGCATTGGAATGACGTGATCATAATCCTTGATTAAACCAACCATCCCAATCATTGGTGATGGATAAATTGCCTTACCATTATTTTCGTTATAAAGAGAGACATTTCCTGAAACAACCGGTGTTTCTAAGATTTCACATGCATCGGCAATCCCTTGACAAGATTGATGCAATTCCCAGAAAATTTCTGGATCATTAGGGTCACCATAGTTAAGACAATCAGTAATTGCTAAAGGTTGGGCACCACTAGCCACGATATTTGTTGCACTTTCAAGAACAGTTCTTTGACCACCAACTTTTGGATCAAGATAGACAAAGCGTCCATTAGTATCAGTAGTCATCGCAATTGCCTTCTTAGTATGGCGCACGCGCAAGACACCGCTATCTGAACCAGGACCTACAATCGTGTCCGTTCGAACCTGTGAATCATATTGTTGCGTTACAAATTGATCGTTAGCAATGGTTGGCTGGTTCAAAAGAGCTTTTAAAGTTTGACCGGCACTTTCAATATTTGGTTGCCAATTTTCACTTTGCTCAGCATCAACAATTCTTTGTGGCTTCTTCTCTTCGCTCTTTTCTTCAAGAACTTTTTCAGTCAAAGTTACAACTGGAATGTCACATACCACTTGATTATCGTGGTGAAGGACGTATCTGCCGTCATCAGTAATACGGCCGATAGTTACCGCGTCAAGGTTGTAATCATCAAAAATCTTCTTAACGTCTTCTTCATGACCCTTCTTTACACAAAGGAGCATTCTTTCTTGAGATTCACTAAGCATAATCTCGTAGGCTGACATATTAGGTTCACGTTGAGGTACCAAGTTAAGGTTAAGATCCATGCCAGATTTACCTTCAGTAGCCATTTCAGCACTTGAAGAAACAATTCCAGCTGCACCCATATCTTGAATACCAACAAGCCATTCGCGGTGATGCAAAATCAGTTCCAAGCAAGCTTCCATCAAAAGCTTTTCCATAAATGGATCACCGACTTGAACGGCTGAACGTTGGGTCGCATGTTCTTCAGAGAAGTCAGCTGAAGCAAAAGTAGCACCGTGAATACCATCACGGCCGGTTTTAGCACCAACGTACATTACCGCGTTACCAACACCAGTGGCATCCCCGTGTTCCATATCCTTGATATCCATAATGCCGACATTCATCGCATTTAATAAAATGTTGCCGTTGTAACAAGGATCAAAAGTTGTTTCTCCGCCTAAATTAGGAATTCCCATGCAGTTGCCATAGTCGCCGACGCCCTTGATGGTCTCTTCCATCTTGTAACGCATTGTTGGATTATCTTTCAATTCACCAAAGTGCAAAGAATCAAGGATTGCAACGGGGTGAGCTCCCATACTGAAAACGTCTCTTAAAATACCGCCAACACCGGTTGCAGCACCTTGGTAAGGTTCTACTGTAGTTGGGTGATTGTGACTTTCAGCCTTAAAAACAACGGCTTGACCATCATCGATATCAACTACACCAGCACCTTCACCTGGACCTTGTACTACTCGTTTACCCGTGGTTGGAAACAGCTTCAAAACTGGCTTAGACTTTTTGTAAGAACAGTGCTCGCTCCACATTGCGGAGAACAAGCCAATTTCTGTGTAGTTGGGCAAGCGATGAAGCAAATGATCGCAAATATAGTTATATTCACGTTCTGATAAACTCCAATCAAGGTAAGGTTTCTTTTCTTTGATTTCTTCTGGTGTCATCGCTTGTTTCATGCTTGAACTCCTGCTTTTAAAAGTGACTTAAATAAAGGCAACCCATCTGTTCCACCGAGAATTTGTTCCACCACTCTTTCAGGGTGTGGCATCATACCTAGAACATTTCCTTCTTTGTTACAAATACCAGCTATATCATGCAGACTGCCGTTAGGATTTTCACCATGATATCTAAAGACAACTTGGTGATTTACTTCTAAATCTTCAAGTACATCTTCATCTGCGTAATAGCTGCCGTCGCCATGAGCAATAGGAATACGGATAAGTTCTTTATCTTCATACTCAGTAGTAAATGGCGTATGCGTATTCTCAACTTCTAAAGTGACAGTCTTGCAAACAAATTGAAGACTATCGTTTTTTTTAAGTGCTCCTGGAAGCAGTCCCATTTCTGTTAAAATCTGAAAACCATTGCAGACACCTAAAACTACCTTTCCTTCTTCTGCCATCTTCTTAACGGCTGGAATAATATTTGAAAAGCGAGCAATTGCGCCGGTTCTTAAATAATCCCCATAAGAAAAGCCACCTGGTAAAACAGCTACATCAAAGCCAGCTAAACTTTTTTCCTTGTAAGAAATATATTCGACATCTGCTTTGCAAACAGTGCGAAAAGCTTCGTACATGTCGATATCGCAGTTAGAACCTGGAAAAACAACTACTGCAATTTTCATGCGTTTTCCTCCAAAACTTTGATCTTGTAAGTTTCCATGTTGAAGTTAACCAATAAAGCTTCAGCGATATCCTTCACATCAGCCTTAACTTTATCTAAGTCATCTTCATCAACAGTTACATCGAAGAACTTACCAACAACGATTTTTTTGACTTCGTCATGACCGAGGGAATTAACTGAATCGGTGATTGCAGCTCCTTGTGGATCAAAAACTGAAGGTTTGTAGGTTACGTAAATACGGACAGTAGTCATTTAGATCTCCTTAAGTGCTTCTTGAATGCGGGCTAAGTCTTGTTCATAAACAGTGGTTAAATCGCCGATGTCTCTACGGTAGACATCTTTATCCATATGCTTCTTGGTCTTTTTATCCCAAAGACGGCAGTTATCTGGTGAAAATTCATCTGCAAGGATGATATTTCCATATGCATCTTTACCAAATTCAAGTTTAAAATCGACTAATTCCATTCCGGCCTTATCAAAAAGCGGAATCAAAAGCTTGTTAACTTGACGAGACAATTCCCAGATCTTCTTTTGTTCTTCAGCGGTCGCAATATGTAATGCAATCGCATCAGATTCGTTCATGATTGGGTCGTCGAGTTCATCACTCTTATAAAAAAGTTCTTCGACTGGCGTATCGAACTTTTCACCTTCGCCCAAGCCATAACGACTTGAGAAATGGCCAGCTGCGATATTTCTAGTAACGACTTCAAGTGGGAACATGTCACACTTTTTAACTAATTCTTCGGTATCTGAAATCTTCTTGATGAAGTGAGTTGGAACACCGTTCTTAGCTAAGTATTCAAAAATCAAAGTTGAAATTTCGTTATTTAAATAGGCTTTGTTCTTAAAGTCATCCTTCTTCTCGCCGTTACCGGCAGTTGCCTGGTCTGTATAAACCACACGTAAAACTTCTGGGTCATCTGTAGACCACATTTCCTTAACTTTACCGGTATACAACAACTTTGCCATTTTATTTTTCTCCTTGGTAAAAACGCGAATATTATTAAAGAGCGAATACTAATTTGTTCACTTTTATGCTAATGATATTAGCAATAAGTACTTACAATGTCAACATTATAATGAGAAATAAAAACATAGCTAAATAAAATTGTTCGTTTTTTGTAAAAATTAGACAAAAAAGAGAGCATTAAAGCTCTCCTTTTCAAAGAATATTAATTAACTTTTGTTTTCCAAATATGGGTGTCATTAATTTCTTGCAACGTTTTTTCAATATCGTCAGTAAGAATTGTAACGTGACCCATTTTACGATTATGACGGATTTCGGCCTTGCCATAGTAGTGAAAATGCCAGTTGCTCTTTTCAGGAATGACTTTTCTTACGCCGGCTACGTGTTGACCCAAAACATTCACCATTACCACTTTGGATAACAGCTTAATCTTAGGCAACGGCCAATTGCAAATAGCACGATCATGGATATCAAACTGGTCAAAATTGCAGGCTTCAATCGAATAGTGACCTGAATTATGCGGACGCGGTGCTAGTTCATTGACATAAATATCACCGTTATCCAGAATAAATAGCTCCACACCCAAAATACCGCGCAAATGAATTGCTTCTGCAATTTGCTTAGCAATAGCCTGTGCTTTAGCATAAATTTCTTTTGAAACACGTGCCGGCACAATACTAATATGCAAAATTTCATCGGCATTGTAGTTTTCACTAACTGGGAAAACTGTCACTTCGCCTTTTGCATTTCTTGCGACCATGACAGAAGCTTCAACTTTGAATGGCACCCAGCCTTCAAGAATGCAGTCTCCCTCAGCTAAAATTTCTTTGATATGCGCATTATTTTTCAGATCGGCATCGCTCTTTAAAACTTCTTGGCCGTGGCCATCGTAGCCACCTTCACAGGTTTTAAGGACACAGTTATAGCCGATCTTTTTAATCGCCTCTTTTAGATCCGCCATATTTTTAACGGGCAAATATGGCGCAGTCATACAACCGGCACTACGCAGGAAGTTCTTTTCACGCAGTCTATGCTTAGTAATATAAAGCAAGTTAGTGCCTTGCGGTATTTTCACCTTGTCGGCAACATCCTTCAGTGCATTAAGATCCACATTCTCAAATTCATATGTCAAAACGTCACTTTCTTTTGCCAGTTCTTCGATCGCTTTAACATCTGAATATTCGGCCACAATTTGCTTATCGGCTACCTGACCACAAGGACAATCTGGTGTCGGATCCAGCGTAATAACCTTCATTCCACCATACTTGGCTGACAAAGCCATCATTTGACCTAGTTGTCCGCCTCCAATGATGCCAATAATCTTTCCTTGTTTAATAAAATCTGGATCAATCAAGTTCCGCACTGCTTTCTTTTGCTTCATCATGCATCTTTTGGCGATAGTCTTTTAGCTGCTGTCTTATTTTTTCATCACTAATTCCAAGAATTTCCAGTGCAAGAAGTGCCGCATTACTTGCACCTGCATTACCAATGGCAGTCGTAGCCACAGGAATTCCTGTTGGCATTTGCACAATAGATAAAAGAGAATCCATGCCACCTAATGCCTTAGTTTGACCGGGAACACCAATCACTGGAATCACAGTATTTGCGGCAGTCATGCCAGGCAAATGAGCTGCCATACCGGCACCCGCAATAATTACTTTAGTGCCATTTTTCTCAGCATTTTGGGCAAAATCATACATTTCTTTTGGCATTCTGTGTGCAGAAATAACGTGCTTATCATAACTAACACCAAATTGATCTAAGATTTCGCAAGCATGCTTCATCGTTGACCAATCTGACTTACTACCCATAATTACGCTTACTTCAGCCATTTTTTCTCCTTTAGAATAGTCCTGTAATTTGACCATTATCATCAATATCCATATTTTCTGCAGCTGGGTGCTTAGCCAAACCTGGCATGGTCATCATGGTACCTGACAAAGCAACGATGAATCCTGCACCAAGCTTAGGAACAAGATCACGAATATGGAAGTCAAAATCGGTTGGGGCACCTAACTTGGTTTGATCATCAGTAAATGAATATTGTGTTTTAGCAATACATACAGGCAAAGTGTTCCAGCCTTGTTTATCAAAAGTTTTAATTTGCTTTTTGGCCTTGTTAGATAAAACTACACGCTTAGCACCATAAATCTTGGTGGCAACTGCAGTTAATTTATCTTCAATCGAGTCAGTACTCTTATACAATTCATGGAAGTCAGCAGGTTGATCTGCAAGTTCGACAACTTCTTTTGCTAAATCTTGCGTACCTTCTCCACCTTTTGCCCAAGCATCAACCTCAATTGCTTTTACACCCATTTCGGCAACGGCATCTTGAATAGTCTTGATTTCAGCTTCAGTGTCGCTAGTGAAATGGTTAATCGCAACAACGATTGGCAAACCATAATTTTGCATGTTTTTAACGTGTCTGCGTAAGTTAGCCATTCCCTTTTCCAAGGCAGGAATATTTTCTTCGGTTAAATCGTTCTTGTCTACTCCGCCATTAAGCTTAAGCGCACGAGCTGTAGCAACAATCACGACGGCATCCGGTGTTTTGCCTAAGACTGGTCGCTTGATATCCAAGAATTTTTCGGCACCAAGATCTGCACCGAAGCCACATTCAGTAACGGTATAATCAGAAGTCTTTAGCGCAATTTGCGTAGCCAAGACTGAGTTACAGCCATGAGCAATGTTGGCAAATGGTCCACCGTGAACAATAGCAGGAGTATGATCCAAAGTTTGAACCAAGTTCGGTTTAATGGCATCCTTCAACAAAAGCGTGATTGCACCAGTAAAACCTAATTGATCAACGGTGACAGGCCTTTTATCATAGGTATAACCAACTACGATGCGGCCAATTCTCTTCTTTAAATCGTGAAGATTTTCGGATAAACAAAGAATAGCCATCATTTCCGAAGCAGCAGTGATGTCAAAACCAGTTTCTCTAGGAACACCTTGCATGATGCCACCGAGTCCAGTAACCACGTTTCTTAAAGCACGATCGTTAACGTCTTCGACTCTCTTCCAAATAATTCTGCGTGGATCTAATCCTAAGGCGTTATCGCGCATAATGTAGTTGTCGATCAGCGCAGCCAAGGTGTTATTAGCAGAAGTCAAAGCATGCATGTCACCAGTGAAGTGTAAATTAATGTCTTCCATTGGGACAACTTGGCTATAGCCACCACCTGTTGCACCGCCTTTGATCCCAAAGACTGGTCCCATTGATGGTTCACGCATGGCAATGGTAGTTTGATGGCCTAATTGGTTAAGCGCATCCCCCAAGCCAACTAAAACAGTAGATTTTCCTTCACCAGCGGAAGTTGGGTTAATACCTGTCACCAAAATCAATTTGTGTTTCTTGCCTTCAATTTCCTTAACAGGCAAGTTGATCTTAGCCTTATAGTGACCATATTGTTCAATATCATCACTGGACAAGCCTAACTTTTGGGCGATTTCAGTGATAGGTTGCATTTTAGCTGCATCAGCAATTTCAATGTCAGTTGGCATGATTGTTCCTTTCATATACCGTACAATATTACTTAATACTTATAATATTGTTCTTATTCATTTTTATATTAATACAATACATCACTATGTAAGGATTTGCAAAGCTATATTTTACGAACTATATTTTATTTAAGCAAAAATAAAAAAGCCTAAATCTAGGCTATATCCTAAATAGTCTTCAACCATCTCTTAACTTCCACATCACTTTCGTCAACGCGATTGCCATCGACTACCAATGCAGAAGTATAAGTATTATTTTTACCACCATCACGTGCAATAAACTTACGGATCAATTCAGTACTATCACCCGAACCATATCCACCTTCAGAAAGGAATGGCGCAATCTCCTTGTTAGAAAACTCGCCACCATATTCAAGTAGGAATGCATTCATTGCCCAGGTCTGATAGCCTAAATAAATTGTGTCATATTGACTCAAATCGGGTAACTGCATTTCAAGCTCTGGTGAATCATTTTGAATTCTTTCACAGTTAGCGCGATTGAGCGTTTTACGGTAATTTGCTGGATAAGGATTTCTTAAAGTAATTTCTTAAATATTAGCACCGGTTTCACGCGCAATTTTACTTGCGAGCAACTTAGTTGAGCCAGAACGTGACCAAAAGATAATAATGCTTTTGGCATCTTTAGTTAATTTTCTAACTGGTTGACCATCACGATTAGTATCTTGTCCATCGGATGGAGTGACATAACCATTCTCCAAATCATAGCCACGTCTCTCTAATTGATTTGCGCGAATATCTTCACCATTAATTTGTCCAACAACTAGACCTAAATCTGAATAAGTACGACCAAACATAATTTTCTTTCCCCTCTTGTTCTCAATTGTTACTACAAGTATAAGGCGAGCAAGAGAGTGTGAAAATTACTTAATGTTGATGCTGGTATACGTTAAAAGTATAAAAAAGCTCAATCCTCATTTGAGAATTGAGCTAATTTTTATTCATCTTTCTTATCGTCGCTGGCATCCCACACCTTTTTCAAAGCAGGAACCTTACCCAAGTCGGTCATTTCATCCTTGCCAACCACGATCAAGTTGTTAGGGCCTTGAGCCAATTGGTTAAAGCTGTCTAAACTCTGGTTTCTGAAGTATCCTTCGCCGGCCTTTGACAAGGCTTCTTGCATCTTTTGTACACGGTAAGCGTCGGCATCAGCTTGCGTCTTAACAGCTTCAGCGTTGGCCTTAGCAGTAGCAACCAAAGCATCGTTCTTAGCCTTAGTGGTCATTTCAATGGTACGAGCTTCACCTTCGGCCTTAGCAATTGCGGCAGTCTTTTCACGGTCGGCAGTAAGTTGTTTGTCCATGGCACGTTGAATTTCAGCACTTGGTAAAAGTTCATCAACGTTGACACGAACGACCTTGATACCGTAGATATCAGTCAGGTCACCAGTTGCAGTGAAAAGTTGATCGTTAATTTCCTTAGTTGAGCCAAGGGCTGCGTTCAAATCCATACGACCAATAATGTCACGCAAGTGACCACGGATTAATTGCACCATTGATTCAACTGAGTCGGTGTTGTTGTAGAAGTAACGGTATGAATCAGTGACCAAGTAGTTCAAAGTTAAACTAGTAGAAATTTCAGCGTTATCTTTGGTAATAATTGAGTACTTAGAAATCTCAAGTGGTTGAAGTGCTAATGGAACTTTGCGAATTCTTTGGAAAAGTGGCCAGACAAAGATAAATCCAGCTTTTACTGTCTTAGAATACTTACCCAAGGTTTCAACCAAACCTTCATTATTTTGTGGAACGATTCTAAAACCACAACAAACATACACCAAAATTAAAATCACAATAATCAATGGAAAAATGAAATTCATATCCATCCACCTCTTCTAATTAATTATCCTTTTTATCCTTCTTTTTAGCCAAATCAGCTCTTCTAGCTAGCTCTCCTAAGGATTCATCTTGTTGCGCTAGACGATTAAGCTTTTCATCTAACATTTGAGCGTATTCATACTTGTTCATATAATCTAAATTATCCCAAGCATTGGGAATCTCCACTCTGAAGGGGATACCCTTGCGCAAAATAATTTGATCATAGAACATATTAATGGCAGTAGCAGAATTTAATCCTAACTGCTTTAAAATCGCTTCTGCTTTTTCCTTTTTTTCAGGATTCATTCTAATGTAAAGTCCAGTTGTCTTCTCAGCCATGGCGATTCTCCTTTCCTTACGCCAGTATTATATATCGGATGTATATCTTTTGTATATAGTTTTGCAAAATATTTTGAACAAAAAAGAAGACTATCATTTATGATAATCTTCTTATGCATTAATTTTACAAATCACTAATATGGAAAATCTGATTTTCTAATGTTCTTAACTTAAATTCTCCATCTTTAATGTACTTTTGGTGATATGCCACAGTTAAATAAATGTCGTCTGGAGCATTCACATGAATACTTTCAACTTCACTATAACGGTCTGGTAAATCAATTCCATCAATCATAGCAACGTCCCACTTGGAGCTATCGGTTTCACCCCATGGGAATTTAACTATTTTTCGCTTCCAAGTAGTTACTTCACCAGTCGCACGGTCAATCTTTGGTGACAGTTGATTAGAGATATAAATATTTTTATCATCATCAATAGCGTAGCCTTGTACGGAATCAATCACATCGGGTTCTTCAGCATCAGGCGCCATACTTGGATGATCAAAATTATCAATATGAAATGCACTTAAGCAATGTAAATCGGTAATTGGAGTATTCGTCGTGCCATTTTTATCTAACTTTTGGTTAATTTCGTCCAAATCATACAAGGCAAAGTGGCCGGAATCGTCATTCCAAATAGCAGCAATCATAAAATACTTACCGTTAGGTGAAACTGCAGCTTCAACACGGTGTAAGTGATTGTGTCCGTCATAAGGGACATCAGTTGCATGATTCAAATGTGATAAACGAGGTAACTGCGTGTTAGATGTATAATTTTCTGGCAATAATTTAGGATATTTAACACGAGCAATTTGAGTAGTCCAATTACCTGAATTAGGCTTTGCTCCTACAAAATATTCGTCTTTGTCATTAGCTGGTACCCAAGTTTGAGTATGACCAAAACCAGTCAATACTAAATGAGGATCAGTATAATCAATATTTTTAGTCAATCCTTCATGTTTACGATAGACTAAGACATCATGTGCACTATGCAAAAGCTGTAAGGCAAAAATATGGTTATCGACAACTGCGCCAACTTGAGCTACCACATGGTGCATGTCATTTAAGCGATAAACCAATTGAGGTGTAATATTTTTAACCATTTTTATATCTTCTTTCTTAAATCAAACCTATATTTAAATTATAACTTCATCCTCAAAACATTTAGCTTGATAAAGCATAAAAAAACGGCTCTATGATAAATCCTGTTGATAGATTTCTATGATATTCTATCAATGGGATTTTTTGGTAGAAAAAAGAGGCATAAGCCTCACTACATAAAATCCTTTGATACCACTCTTTAGAAATTAAGGTGTTTTGCTTATGTCCTCATACAATGATTGTATTAAATTTTCTCTGAATATTAAAGACCCACTGTTAGAATTCTTGGATATTTCAATTGGAAAGTATCGTAATCGCGATGCAAAGTTTTACCATGCAGTAGCTCATCTAGATCAATGTCTTAATTGTGGCTCAACTAATATCGTCCACAATGGTCATTTATATTCTAATGTGCGCTATCCTGCTTTAGATGCTAGCTTGCCTGTCTTTATCAGAGTAGCCAAGCAGCGAGTTATTTGTCGCGATTGTCATATGAATTCAATGGCTGAAACGGAATTAGTAGAAAAATACTGCTGTATCTCTAACGCCACTAAACGTAAAATTATTGGTTCTCTAACTGAAGATTGGTCCATGAAAAGCATTGCCAGACAAACTTCGACCTCAACCAACACTGTACAGCGCGTATTGGAGCGATACGGTTACTCTACCGTTGAAGATACCGATTGGCTGCCAGAATACTTAGCCTTTGATGAATTCAGAGGCGTTGGCAGACAGCTGCACTTTATCGCTATTGATGGTCATACTCATAAAATAGTTAAAGTGCTGCCTACCAGACTTAAGAAAGATATCATCAACTACTTCAAACGTTTTCCTCTTACGGTAAGAAACAAGGTCAAAACTGTAACTATGGATCTTAATTACTACTATGACATCATGGCTAAGGAGCTTTTTCCTAATGCTCAAGTAATTCTTGACCGTTTCCATATCGTTCAAATGCTCAATCGTTCTTTTAATTCTTGCCGTATTCAAGAAATGAAGAAGCACAAGAAAGGCGCCAAAGAATATAACCTGCTTAAATATTATTGGAAACTGTATCTCAAACCATTTGAGGATCTTGAAAAAGTAAAGCCGTACCATCAACCAAGGCTAAAGGATACTCTGACTCAGGAACAAGTTGTAGCTGATGGACTCAGACTAAGTCCCGAGCTTGAGAACACCTACAATCTTATGCAAGATATCAGTAAAGCTTTAAGAGACAGAGATACCGATAAGCTCAAGGATTTAATCAAAAGCAAAGATCACGTTGGCAACATGATGCATACCACGTTGAATACTTTCAAACGAAATCTTCATGATATTCTCAACGCTGCTAAGTTTGATGAATCTAACGGCTGTCTTGAAGGTACAAACCGCAAGATTAAACAAATTGAGCGTACTGCTTATGGCTACGCTAATTTTACTCATTTGATAACTAGAATTCAGTTAGAAGAAAAAGGTGCCATTATCAAAGAAAAAGCATCAAGCTGGTACATAGCAGCTTGATGCTTAATCCAATTATTAAATTATAGTTGACTTCTATCAACACGATTTGACAGAGAGCCAAAAAAACTCTAGCCTATTAGACTAGAGTTTTTTCATATTTATTAATGTCTTAAATTAAAGCAATTTTTCAAAAGCGTCTTCATACTTAGGAATATCGCCGGCACCCATAAATACGATGACAGAATTCTTATTCTTAGTTAAATCAGCAATGTTATCTAAGTCAATAACTTCTGAACCTGGGATATTCTTAACCAAGTCTTCACTTGAAATATCACCATTAGCTTCACGAGCTGAAGCATAAATTGGAGTTACATAAGCCTTGTCTACGCCACGTAAAATTTCTTCGAAGTCTTTTTGATACTTCTTAGTTCTTGAGAAAGTGTGTGGTTGGAAGACGACAACCAACTTCTTGTCTGGGAACTTTTGACGGGCAGCTTGGATAGTTGCACGCATTTCAGTTGGGTGGTGAGCATAGTCATCAATAACTGCAATGTCGCCAAAGTCTTTTTCACTAAATCTACGCTTAGCACCCTTAAAGGTAAGAAGACCATCACGAATGTCATCCATTGGTACCTTTTCAGTGTAGGCAACCGCAATAACAGCAGTTGAGTTCAAAATGCTGTGGTCACCAAACAAGTGAATTTCAAATTCGCCAAGATCCTTGCCATGTGCTAAAACATGGAACTTAGAACCAGTAGTTGACTTCTTAATGTCAGTAGCTTGGAAGTCATCAGTATCTTTAAAGCCATAAGTATACTTAGGAATACCAGTCTTAAGGCTTTGAAGACGCTTATCATCGCCCCAAACAAAGAGTGCCTTCTTAGTTTGATCAGCAGCTGATTGGAATGCACTAGTGTAGTCAGCTTGATCCTTGAAGTAATCTGGGTGATCAAAGTCGATATTAGTCATAATTTGGTAATCTGGGTGATATGCCAAGAAGTGACGACGGTATTCATCAGCTTCGTAAACGAAGAAGCGTGAGTCTGGAACACCCTTACCACGACCGTCACCAATTAAGTAAGTAGTTGGTGCAACTTCACCTAAAACGTGTGACAAAAGACTAGTGGTTGAAGTCTTGCCGTGAGTACCTGAAATACCAATTGAAGTATGCATTTGAACGATTTCTTCAACAGTATCTGGGTAGCTTTGCCACTTAACGCCCTTATCAAGACATGCCTTAACTTCTGGGTTATCTTCCTTGAAGGCGTTACCCTTAACGATTACTTGTTCATCGTTACTCTTGATGTTGCTTGGATCAAAGTTCTTAACATCAATTCCTACTTTTTCAAGTGGCACTTGAGTGAAAGTATATTTTTCGATATCACTACCTGCTACGTTGTAGCCTAAGTCATGTAAAAGCAAGGCAAGGGATGCCATACCTGTACCCTTAATACCAATGAACCAAATTTGCTTATTCTTGTCTAACATTTATTTACCCTCGAATTTTTAACGTTTTTATTCGTTAACTATTTTACCATTTTTGTATGATATAATTTTGAAAAATTACAGAAAGGTACCCAATATGAAATTTGATAAATTTTCTCCCGTAACTGGCAATGACTTAACAATCGTCCAAGGTCAATCACGCTACGGCGTTGACTGCCAAGATAGCACAATCGATATTTATGATTTAACTACTGACAAATACTGGCAAGATAATCCTTTTCCAGGTAATCAATTGGTCTTCTTCAATTTTCAAACTGGACAAAAATTTGAACCGATGTCACGTAAAGAAAACCAATTCTTCTTTAGCGTTATCTACCAAAATGGTTATTTCTATTTTTTACATGCCCAACTTAATCAAGATCAACTAACCTTATTCAAATATCTTCCTAGTCAAAAACCTGAAATTATTCATCAAATGCCACTTACTGGTTTACATACTCTTAATTTATCGCTAGTTAATGATCGAGCACATGTCTGGATTGCTTCTTTTAATGATGCCATTGACTTCTACTATCCGCAAAAATTTTCCGTAGTTAATGAACCCGATCAAAGCCTGCTTTTCATCGATGATAACAAGCTTTACTTTGAACAAAATAGTGACTTTTATTCAGATAACGAATACGAACACATTCCTGATCGGATAATCATCAAAGATTTTAATGATCATGTTCTCAACAACATGCAAGGAAATATCATCTTGCTATCTAATGGTCTATGGCAAAAAGTTAATGATAGTTTCATCTTGCCTTATTGGGGAGAACAGCACCCGTTAAATGGTCAAGATCGGTATTGGGTAACAATTTCTGATTATACTAATTTTGAAGATCTACGTAAGAGTTATTGGAAAAATAGAATCTATCCTGGTAATCGTCTGATCTTTTTTGATCAAAAGACTGGCAAAACTTTTTCACCATTTTCAGCTAAGCCTAATATTTGTTACGGTGAAGCAATTTTCAATGATGGATTTTTCTATTTTACTCAAGTAAACATTGAAGCAAACGAATTACATATTTTTAAATACTATCCTGAACAAGAAGCAGAAATTATTTTTACCTGCTCATTAAATGCGGTAAATTTAAATGATCTATATCTAATACGTTCTGATAATCAAGTACAATTAATCAGCAATACTGATCAGAACTCAGAAACAGAAAATTCCGTAGTCAAAGGTGTTTTCCCTGAAAAATTCACCCTAACTTGTACTGAAAGTCAACTGCCTCTATTTATGAAGAATCATCAAATGTATTTCAGTGATTATGAAGAGCAGTACAATGACAATGGTGATTTTGTTAAATACGTTTACTACACCTGTAGCAAAAATTTAAACAATAAATTGATTTCAAAAGAACTTGGCTTGTACACTCTAGCTCCAGACGGCAAATGGTGGTTAAGCTAACAAAAAAGTTGATAAATTAGCTTCAAAACTAGTTTATCAACTTTTTACTTTATATTTTTATTAATTATCATGTGCTATTATTTTTCTTGACCAATTAGGTAGTTCAGAAGTCATAAAATGCTTATTATCAATCCGCTGATAAATTCTAATTAATGAGTCACCTGAATTGTCATAGATACTTACAGAATCAAACTTTCTTATCAATTCGTATAATGTATTTAAGGATCTATCATATCTTTTCTTTATCATTTCTTTTCTAACACCGTGACCACCGTTTGCTACTCGAATTTTAACACGCTCAATTGCCAGTTCGGCTGATGATAAATCTACATGATGTTTAATATGTTCTTTTAATTCATTTGCGGCAATTCGCATTGCCGCTAAATTTTTAGAATTATCTTGCCAATCCCAACCATTTCGACGACTTATTTCATCTGCATTTATTTCATATGGTATGACTTTATTAAACTAACTTTGAGTTAATGTGGATTTTCCCGCTCCATTCACACCAGCAAAAATATACAAAATAGGCATTAATACGGTCCACCTTGACTAATAAGTTTTTGCTGTTTTTGTGCCAGAATATAATTATAAATACTATTCCATAATGTCCATTCATTTTAATCTTTTGCATCATTACAATGTTGCTCAACATCAATTAGACTAACGGCATTAATTGAGCGAATAATTTGTTCAGTATCTGACATAAAATCATATCCTTTGAGTATATATTATACAAAATTAAATCAAAAAAAGATTGCAAAACCATTCAGGTGTTGCAATCTTTTTTATATACTAAATTCAAATTATAAGGTAATTTCACCACTAGCGATCAATTCGTCGCACTTAGTTGGTTCAAATTCTGCACCAACTTCAAAGTTGTCAGGAACAACCATAATACCACGCTTTTGTGGTGCGTGTGGAAGTCCTAATTCACGAGCTGAACAAATCATACCGTATGAATCAACACCGCGAAGAGCGCCTGGCCAAATTTGTTCACCATTTGGCATTAAAGTACCTGGAAGAGCAACAACAACCTTTTGGCCTTGTGCAATGTTAGGAGCACCACAAACGATTTGGTGTTCTTCACCGTCACCTACTTCAACAGTAGTTACGTGAAGGTGATCTGAATCTGGGTGCTTTTCACAGGTCTTAACGTAGCCGTAAACAAGAGTTGGCTTGCCATAAGCTAACTTATCATCAAAACCAACTTCAGCAAGCTTCTTATTTAATGCTGCAAGTTCATCATCTGAAAGCTTAACTGGACCATTTGGCAACTTGTCAAAGTCGATTAACTTATCAACATTGAAAAAGTTAAAACCAATAGTCTTGCCTTCATCGTTAGTTACGCGAGTAACATCTTCTTTTTCTTCAAATGAACTACGGCCTTCATCATGACCCATAATCACGATCAAAGTATTAGGATAAGCTTCTTTATTAGTACTAGTAATCATGCTTCTCTATTTTCTCCTTTTAATCAAGTGATCGTAAAAAGTTTTCTACTTCATCTTTAGTTTTACGGTCCTTATTTACTAGTCTACCAATTTCTTTGCCATCTTGGTAGACAACAAATGAAGGAATTCCCATAATCATTAATTTTTTTGCAACATCCATTGAGCCATCACGGTCAATTTGGTAAAACTTAGCATCTGAGAAATCTTTTTCAATTTCTGGCAAGAATGGATCTAAGAAACGGCAATCAGGGCACCAGTTTGCAGAAAATTCCAATACAACGCGGCCTGACTTCGTGATTTCTGTTAATTGATCTTCTGTTAATTCTTTAATTTTTTCCATAATTTTATCCCTCATTATCAGCTTACTATTTATAAGTATTTTAATGATTAAAAATTCATTTTACAAGTGCTATGCTTCAAAACTTGCATGCAATGCATAAATTGGATTGCCTTTAGCAGCAAATTTATGCTCGTATTCAGTTTCAATATTCTTATCCACGATTTCAGGCTTTTCGTGATGTAAGTCTACTGAAACGAAATCAAAGTGCATCCCAAAATTATTCATACTCTGCACAGAATAAGCAAACAAACCAGAATTATCTGTCTTAAATTCGATATGACCGTCATTAGTTAAGACTTGTTGATATTTAGCTAAAAAGCTCTTATAAGTCAATCTACGCTTCTCGTGGCGGGTCTTTGGCCATGGATCACTAAAGTTTAAGTAAATGACATTTGTGCTGTTTTCAGGGAAGAAACAGTTAATATCAGCCGCATCCCCACGCAAAATTTGTAAGTTATCTAGACCCTTTTCAAGCTTAGTTCTCAAAATAATCCCAGCTGCAGTAGTTTGAAGTTCAAGTGCTACATAATTTTTATCGGGATTATTTTCAGCTAATGTAGTAATAAAATGTCCTTTACCAGAACCTACTTCAATTTCAATCGGATTGTCATTACCAAAACGTGCTGCCCAATCAATCTTCTTGTCAGGGTCAGGATTTTGCAAAACACTTTCAGGATGTTCATTAACGAGCTTTACAGCCCAAGGTTTATTTCTTAATCTCATTCTTTCAATTCCTATCTCTTTATTTTTTGTTGTTTAACTCTAACTGGCAAATAACCATAATTGATAATCATCGTGAAGACAAACAATACCACAATACTAATCCAAAGATGAGAATCAATTGGCAATAATATCAACCAGAATACGCTGACTAATAACCATTGAATCAAAAGTCCTAAGTTTAAGACTTTGACTAAGTCTTTCCCGCGATTATCACGCACAATGGGATAAACACGATACATGATGTTTGAATCAAATTCGGTTGCCATTGGCAATAATTGGTAAACGGTCAAGAAAATAACTAAGCAGGACAAACCAAGTGCCCAACGCCAATCTTGTACTAGCCAGGAAATCAAAATGGCAAAAACTGTCATTCTAACTAATAAATTCAAGTATTCTGGATTTCTAAGCAGTGATCTCCGGTACAAGAATAAGTTAGGATTTTCTTTAGCAATTGCCTTAGGTAAAAGAAAATCAAGATATTTTCTACGTTTAATCGTCACTTGTTTTTCTTCAACATCGGTGAACATGCTAAAGATACTGTAAACGCGGTCTTTTCTTGCCTTTTCACTTTCAACGGCATAGCGCCAGTTAAAAACTCCCTTATCTTTTTTTGTACCTAAGTGACCCATCATCATTAAAACAATGACTTCAATCGGATATACATAAGAACCAAGGCTACCAATTAATAAAACCACCAAGGTAATTAATAAGCTAACCCAATTAGGAAAATTGTAGTAAAAATACAAATTCTCTTTTTCAATTAATATCATGACTGCCTTTAAGAGAATCGTCCCAATTAAAATTAAAGCATATGACCAGACTGGAATTCCTGCCTTAATCGTAGCAAATGGAAATAAAATTCCCCCTAAGAGTACAATCAAGATTGTTGGCAAAACCAAGCTATACTTGATCATTGGTTTGAGATATTCATCCATCTGCTCATCTTGAGTGAACAAAAACTGCATATCAGCATCTTTTAACAAAGTAACCAAATGCCCCGTTAATAGCGGTAGCCACAATAAAAAGCCCACTAATGGCTTGTAAAACCATAAGTTATTGGGGATCACTTTCATGGCTTGTGCATACCAGAACATCAAAGCCCCGAATAAAAAGATCAAAGCCAAAATAAAGAAGTCATTGAAAACCAGTGTTAAATACTTAACTGATTGCTTAAGGTTTTCGTTTAACCTTTTTTTCGCTAAATCACGCATTGCCATTATCCTCTCTATTCAAAGCTAAATAGAGTTTATCAAATGGATCATCAGGCCTTAAACCATAGTGCTGACGAATTTCTTGCAAACTGCCAATCACTTCAATTGTTCCGCGATTTAAAACAGCATAATTAGAAATTGCTTGTTGCGCATCAGCTAATACGTGAGTAGTCATCAGCACCATCTTGCCGTTAGCAATTGACTGCTTAATTAAATCTATCAAGTTGGCTACTGCAAGTGGATCAAGCCCAGTAAATGGTTCATCAATAACGAGCAAGCTTGTATCTGCTAAAAAGGCTGACACGATCATTACCTTTTGTCGCATCCCTTTAGAGAAGTGAATTGGTAACCAATCAAGCTTATCATCTAATCTAAACATTTTAAGCAATTCATGTGCTCGATCCCATGACTTACTTGCATCAAGGCCATAACTAAGCATGGTTAATTCCAAATGTTCCTTTAACGTTAATTCTGGATACAAAACCGGTGTTTCAGGAATATAAGCAACTTGCCGCTTAAATTTGGTTGGTTGCATCGTCAAATTCACGTCATTGAGTAAAATCTTACCCTTCTGTGGTCTAAGCAAACCTAAAATGTGCTTAATCGTAGTCGACTTACCCGCACCGTTTAAACCAATTAAGCCCAGTGCTTCTCCTGGCTTAATCTCCAAATTAATATCTTTAATAACTGGGACACCAGTATAGCCCCCAGTTAAGTGTTCAATTTTTAATGTCATTTCTTCGTTTCTTTCCTTAGTAAACTATCATGTTTTATAATATCATGGATATTAGTAGAAACTAAAGTCTAACAAATAAGAGGTAATTATATGGAAAATAAAAATTTAGTTGACGATTGTTTATTCTGCAAAATTATCCGCGGTGAAGTTCCAAGTTACACTGTCTTTGAAAACGACGACGTTAAAGCTTTCTTAGACATTTCTCAAGTTAACCCAGGCCACACTTTGATGATCCCTAAGAAGCACATCACTAACTTATTTGACTACACTAAGGAAGATGCCCAAAGATATTTGCAATACATTCCTGAAATTGCTAATGCAATCAAAAAGGCATTTCCTAACGTTACTGGTATGAACATTACCACTAACAACGGTAAGTCAGCTAACCAAGTAGTAATGCACTCACATATTCACTTCATTCCTCGTTTTGAAGGCGATGGCTTGAAGCTCATGACTCGTAACAACGCCGATCAATACGATGAAGCAAAATACAATGAAGTAGCTGATAAGATTAAAGCTCAATTTTAAGGAGAAATAATGAAACATTTTCTTTTAGGTACTATTTTTGGTGCAGCAGCTGGAACCGTTTTTTCTTGCATGAAAGATAGCGAAGGCAATCGTCCCGGCAAACCACTCAAAGATGAATTTGATGCATTTAAGCATGAAACTAGCCGCTTTAATCAAGCTTTACAAAAAGCCAAAAAAGCTAGTCAAGATTTAAATGATCAAATGCCTCAAGCTGAACGAACTATTAGTGATATCAGTGATAATATTGAAAAATATTCAAGACATATTGAACCAACTGTTGATAAAATCAAACAAAAAAGTGATCAATTAAATCAAGATTTTGGTGAAAATAATATCGTTAAATAAGAAATATTAAAGAAAATTTGATTTTTTTATGAATATTGCTTATTTGAAAACGAAACAACTAATTTTATGGTATATTAGTTGACAGTTACTTAATTAAGGATGTGGAGATTTATTTATATGAAGAGTTATATGAAAAAAGTTGCTGCAGTTGTTGCTGTAGCTGGTGTTGCTTTATCTACTGCTGCCTGCTCAAATAGCGGCAACAATGCTACTGTTGCTTCATACAAGGGTGGTAAGATCACTCAACAACAATACTACGATGAAATGAAGAAGTCTCAAGCTGGTAAGTCAGCTTTGGCTAACATGATTATTAACCGTGCTTTGGAACAACAATACGGCAAATACGTTTCATCAAAGAAAGTTGACAAGCAATACAACAACTACAAGAAGCAATACGGTTCACAATTTAGTGCTGTTTTACAACAAAATGGTATGACCGCTTCAACATTTAAGCAAAACTTGAAGACTAACTTGCTTTCTGAAGCAGCTTTGAAGCACATTAAGAAGATTTCTAAAAAGCAAGAACAAGAAGCTTGGAAGAATTACCAACCTAAGGTAACTGTTCAACACATTTTAGTTGCTAAGAAGTCAACTGCTGAAGACATTATCAAGCAATTGAAGGATGGTAAGAGCTTCAAGAGTTTAGCTAAGAAGTACTCACTTGATACTGCTACTAAGAATAAAGCCGGTAAGCTTCCTGCATTTGATTCAACTGATAACACTTTAGACAGTGCATTCAAGACTGCCGCATTCAAGCTTAAGACTGGTGAAGTTACTGAAAGTCCAGTTAAGTCACAATCTGGTTACCACGTAATCAAGATGATTAGTCACCCAGCTAAGGGTAAGTTTGCTGATCACAAGAAGGCTATCGATGATGAAATTTACGCATCAATGGCTCAAGATCAAGCTGTTATGAAGGACGTTATTGCTACTGTATTGAAGAAGGCAGACGTTTCTATCAAGGATAACGACTTAAAAGATGTATTATCAGCTTACGTTTCAACTGGTGCTACTAAGTAATAAATTTTACTAAATTAAAAAATCCAATTCTCGCTTGAGAGTTGGATTTTTTCTTTACTCTTAATTATCTATCCTTTTAATAACAGCGTAAGTAACCGCTTTAATGCTACAATTAAAGTATAGAAAGAAGCTTTAATTATGAATGAAATCAAGTTAAAAGGTGGTCACTTATCACTTCACGAATTAAACGCAATTTTTACTACCATTCCACAAGAATTTGATGTTCTTGATGAAAATGATATCATCGTATGGTCATCAATGAATGAGCATCGCATCTTCCCTAGAACCGAGAAAGATATTGGTAAAACCGTCTTCGAAGTGCATCCCGGTCACTCACAAGGACGAGTTAAAGCAGTTTTAAAACAAATGCACGAAGGTGAGCGTAATTCAATTTCAATCAATATTCACAAAAACGGACAGCCATTAAATATTTCTTTTTATAGCCTTCACGATGATAATGGTAAATATTTAGGCTGCGTAGAAGTTACTCAACCCGTCCAAAGTTATCAGGTTAAAGGTAGTAAATGGCGTAATTTTATAAATATAATTCACAAAAAATAATTACTAAAAAAGCAGTACAAACGATAATTTGTACTGCTTTTCTCTATTCTAAATGTCGTGCCTTTTCCAGTGCTGGATCATGCTTAGGGTGATAATACCTCTTACCATCTTGGCTAAGCAATGGTTCTGTAAACTGCCCCTTAGGCGTATGCTGCAAAGCATTCGTTACAGCATACACAGTCGCATCTAAATCATCAATGCGGTGAAGCAATTCAGCTTCAAGCAAGGCTGGCAACTTAGGTGAACCATATTCAAATTTACCATGATGCGATAAGACCATATGTCTAAGCAAAAGCAAATCTTCTGATTCAAGATCAAAGTTTAATTCATTAGCTGCAAGCATAATTTGTTCATCTATTAATACTAAATGACCAACTAGATTTCCTTCAGCCGTGTACTGTGTTGCAGCAGGTCCTGTAAGCTCTAAAACTTTGCCCATATCATGTAAAATACATCCTGCGTAAAGCAAAGACCGATTAACTTGCTCATAATTATCAGCCAAACCTTTAGCATCCTTTAACATCGATAATGTGTGAAATGCTAATCCGCCTCGAACCGCATGGTGATTACTTTTGCCCGCTGGATAATCATAGAATCTTTTACCCCATTTTTTAAGCAAATATTCTACGATTGTCTTCCAAGTCTTATTTTGAATCTGAGCCACAAAATTGTTAATCTCCTGCTCCATTTCATTAATTGGTTCAGGAGCAGATTTAATAAACTGATCAAGCTCATATCCTTCTTGTGGACCTACAACACGCAAACTATAAATTCGAATCTGTGGTCGCCCTTGATACTCTTCTCTTTTACCATTTAACTCAACGATCGTACCAGTACTAAAGGTCGCTGCATCCTGATTATTAGCATCCCAATAATTGCCACGGATTTCACCTGAGCCATCGCCAAATTGCATAGCTAAATAAAGATTATTTTTCTTATTATGACGCAATTGTGAATTCTTAATTAAGACCACAATATCCATTTCTTCACCATCGTTATAATCTAACAATCGTTTAAGCATCTTGAGTTCCTTTCGTAAAAGTTAAAGGCGTAATTTCTAATTGATCAACCAATTTTTCTTGAGCAGTAAAAATCAATACTTGATTATTTTCACTAATCTTTTCAAGTAATTTCTTAATATAGCTGATTCGACGATCATCAAAATTAACAAATGAATCATCAATTAAAATTGGTAAATTAATCTTATCTTTGATTTGTTCAATAAATGCTAATTTCAATGCAAAGTAAAGCTGTTCGGCTGTCCCACGAGACAAGTATTTCACTTCACGCTTCTTACCATCTTTACGCATAACCGTTAGCTTTTTATCTAAAACGATATTTACGTAGCGACCACCAGTAAGCAAAGCAAAATATTCCTTAGCGGCATTCAGCATCTTAGGGAAACGCTCATTGGAAGCTAAATCGAGTGAACGGCTAATCCACTTAGAAGCTAGCAAATTAGCCAGATACTCTTGACTGCTGTTAACGAAATTAGTTTCGGTATTGGCTAGCTCCTGCTTTGCCTCAAAAACTGCAGTAGAATCAGCCAAATTGTCCAATTGAACCTGCAATTTAGCCACCTGCTGCTGTAATTCATCAATTTCTTCAGTTACATCAGAAGATTGGGCAGCCAGACTTTGAAGTTGTGCTAAAACCTTGCCTGGTTCTTTGGCTTCTTGTTTTAATTCATCTAAATCATCATGCAAACTTTTTTCAAGAGCATCATATTGAGCTTTAATTTTAGCTTGATCTAAAGACTCTTGATAAGCTGCATCATAATCCGCCATATTTTCTACATTAGCTTGCGCAAACACAGCCTTTAATTTTAAACCAAGCTCTTTTAACTCTTGCTTATCCTGATTCAGTGAACTAGTTAAATTAGACTTCTTCTGCGTTAATTCTTGTTGTTTATTAATTTGTTCTTCGATCTCATCTAATCCATTCAAAACCTGATCAAAATCATCGTCGATCGGCTCTCTTAAGACATTCTGGACATTGGCAGCTAATTGAGCAACTTGCTGATTAATTTTATTTAATTCTTCCGCACTAGTCTTTTCGGCACTCTCTTTAAGCTTGTATTGATTTAAATTAGTCAACACACTATTCAGATCCAACATATCAGGATCCAAATTATATTTTGAATAAAAAGCTTGCCTTTGATTTTTAACTGCCTTTTGTTTTGCTAAAATATCCGCTGCTTGTTTACTTGCCTGTGTATTTTTGACATAGCCAAAGCCTGCAAGTCCAATACCAGCTATTAATGCAATAATCCCTACCACTCCAGCAGTTCCTAATAAAATTAAACCTAGAACTACTAGTACAGCACCAACAATATACCAAAGTTTATCACTAGAGCTAATTTCATTAACTTCTTCATTTTGTTTTGCTGGCAACGCTAAGAAATCTTCTTTTAGCTGCTTAATATCTTCTGTATTTAAATCGCGTAGCTCATTAATTTCAGGTGATAAAGCAAGTAGTTGCTGCTCTTCTTGCTTCAACTGATCAGCTTTTTGTAAACAATTACGATATTCAACCTGCCATTGCAATAACTGCGGCTTTTGCTGAACAATTTTCTTAGATTCGTTTAGATCAATTAAGTCTTCTTCTGTTAACTCAGATAATTGCTCTTGTAAAGATTGCATCATCTTTTGTAAATTTCGCCCTTGAGCCATTAAATCTTGAGCTTTTTGGTAGTTTTCACTATCAAATTTGATATCTTTTATCTGCTTTTGTAAATCTAATAAAGTTGTATAGTTGCTTAATTCTTTTTGTAAATCACGCAAACTTGCCTGTTTAGTTTGAATATTTGCTAAAGCCTGCTGTGCCTTTTTCAACCGATCTTGATGATCTTTCAGATCCTGAGCAAGCTCTTCATAATCACTAAATTCCGCTTTAGTTTGAACTAACTTGTCACGATCCGTTTCTATTTGCTTTAATAGGCGGTTAACTTCTGGCTTTTTCCCAGTCTTTTTAAAAAGTTTGCCAGCTTCCTTGGCAAAATCATCACGTAATTTCAGTAATTGACCACTATTAGCCGCACCTAAATAATAAATACGTTCCAGCAAATCTTCCTGACTCAGACTAGTAACTTGGCCCAACATTTCCTGATTAAAAATAAAGCTATCAGCATAAAAAGAGCCATCAATATTTTGAATCTGGTCAAAAAACAAGCTTTCAGGGACAACTTGACCGTCTTTTTTAACGGTTAAAATTCCTTTTTTAGTCTTATCACCCTTGGCATAAAGACGTTCCAGCTCATATTCTGAATCACCGTTTTCAAAAATCAAGCTACCGCCCATTGGACTAACATGTGCTAGCGGCGTATAGTCTTCAAAAAATGGCGAAGCATTGCTACGCAAATGAAAACCAAACATTATTTGCTTAATAAAAGCTACAGTTGTACTCTTGCCGGCTTCGTTAGCACCAAAAAAGACATTAATTTGGTCACCAGGTAAATCAAATTTTTTATTAGAGAATTGGCCAAAGTTGACTATCTTAATTTGTTTCAGTCTCATCAGTAATTCCTTTCAATTTACCCATTAACTTAACCTCAGTTAGTTGCTTCACAGCCTTAATAAAAGCGGGATCTTCCGTTAATTGAGCTGCTATAGGATCCTTTTTCTTCCAATCGCTAACAATTTTATCAAACTCATCATTTTCAAATATTTCTGCCTTAGCTTGCTCAAAGGCTTGCTGATCATTTTCATTAAGTTCCAAATTAGAACTTATTTTCAACCGTACATCTACTAATTGCGAATCAAACGGCAAATTCTGTGAAATGTTTTGCCAAAAATCCGTGTCTTGCACTAACTCTTGTTCTTCATCAGTCATAAATTGGGCGCCAGCAATAGTTAAACTGAAATAAGTTTTTTGTTTTGCATTATTTAGACTTGCAATAATTTCATTTTGTAAATCAGCTTTACTAATTTGAGTATCTAATTCAAATTGTATTCCTTGCCATAAAATTGGACCTGTCGTCTTAAATTCAATACTTGTTTTTTTAGTATTCTCATCAATCACGCCAAGGTAGCATCCCTTAGCACCCATTTCATTGATGTGACGTCCTTGAATATTGCCCGAATAAACAATCCATGGCTTTTCACTCAAATTACGCCGAGCATGAATATGTCCTAAAGCAAAATAATCATAATTCAATGCTTGAACCTCAGATACCGTAAACGGCGCATAAACATTTTTACGGCTATCAGCTTCTTTTTCTTGGGCGTGCATTAAACCAAAAGTATAATTATGTTCCTTTCCAGGAAAATCTGGAATTTTATCTTCTGTAATATGATTATTTAAATATGAAAAGCCCACAACATCGTAGTTAAAATTATCTTTAGTCTTAAATGTTGCTTTTTCTACTGCTTCATTTGCACCAAGCAATTTAAAATATGGGCTCTGATTAACCAATAAATCTTCACGTCGCATATGATCATGATTACCAAAAATCATTACTACTTGGATCTGCGCATCTGTTAAACGTTTAATCTGCTGTGCAAAAAACAACTGCGAACGTGGAGATGGCTTAGCACTATCAAAGGTATCACCTGCAATTAAAACCAGGTCGACCTTTTCAGCCAACGCCAAATCTACAATCCGTGTTAATGATTGGTCTGCTGCTTGATATATCTGATTAAATTCCTTAGATGGCAAAAAAGATAGCCCGCGAAATGGACTATCTAAATGCGCATCTGCAAAATGAATAAATTTCATCGCAAATTCTAGTTTCTAAGACCTTCATAAAGATCATTAATTGGCTTAGTGTAAGCCTTTTGGATTTCACCTAACAAATCATACAAACCTTGTTCACTCTTAAGAAGAGCAACGATCTTATCGTTCTTTTGAACTTGAGCATTCAATTCTTGGTAAGCCTTTTGATCTTCATCAGATAAAGGTTGACCACTTTGTTGAGCTTGCATGATCTTAGCTTGAAGTTCATCCATCTTCTTAAACATTGCTGCACTTTCACTGTCTGCTTGAACAGCCTTAACAGCGTCACCTACAGCCTTGTATTGGTCAGTCTTGGTTAAATCTTGTGCTAATTGATTAGCTGAATCATAAATATTAATCATATGGGTCCTCCTAAATTTTATCGGCCAAATAAACCTTTGACATCATTATACCATTCATTAATTTTCTGTCCTGCAGATCCGATACCATCTTGAATTTTTTGTCCCCAACCGTTGGTCCAATCAAAATTGGATCCATTGTTTTTGACAAGCTGACCTGGTGATTTTTCGGTAAATTGCGTTTGAGCAGTATATGGTAGGATCCCTTCCATTTCTGCTTTGTACAATCGTGTAATTCCTGTTTCAGATACTCCTTGCATATAACGCTGCTTACTTGTTTGATCAAAACCAACCCAAGTAGCTAACACGATATCAGGAGTATAACCGACGATCCATTGATCCTTTGTTCCAAAACCATATGAGTTAGGAACTTCAGTTGAACCAGTCTTACCAGCAACACGGAATCCATTAGGTTGAGCAGTCTGAGCAGTACCATTAGTGAAAACGCCAAGCATCATCGTCGTCATTTCTTTAGCAGTATTCTCAGAAATAATTCTATGATTACCTGGATTATTATTTTCGACTAACACATTGCCACTTGCATCAGTAATTTTAGTAATAAAGTAAGAATTATTAGGTAAATTACCTTTATTAGCAAAAGCAGAATATGCACGAGCCATCTGTAAAGGCGAAACCCCTGTAGAAAGTCCACCTAATGCCAAAGCTAGGTTGCGATCTGACTTAGGTACCTTTATACCAAAATTCTGAACAGATTGTACACCCTTATTTACACCAATTTTATCAAGCAGCCATACTGCAGGAACGTTTTTACTTTCCGCTAAAGCTTGGTACATCGGAATCTTATCAGAATAGCCATTATCAACATTATGCGGCTCATAACCATTTTTACCAAACTTTTGCAACTTGTTAGAAAGCTCAGAATCATAATGATAACCATCTTGAAGAGCCGGTGCATAAACAGCGATTGGTTTAATTGATGAACCAGGCTGACGCTTCATTTGAATTGCACGGTTATAACCACGGAAAACGTGTTTACCGCGACCACCGATTACAGCTCGTACAGCACCTGTTTCTGGATCCATTGCCACACTTGCACCCTGACATTCTGTGCCATCAGTACCATTTTGTGGGAAAAGCCAGCTTTCATTAAAGGTATCTTGCAATCTTCCCTGATAATTTTGATTAAGAGTAGTGTAAATCTTAAGTCCCTTATTCATTACTTGCTCTTCAGTCAAGCCGTATTTGCTAATAGCTTCATCTACTACAGCATCAAAGAAATATGGATAACGATAGCCATCTTTATTTCTAAAGGTATTCCGCAAAGTTAACCCTTGCTTAGAGTAAGCTTTAGCTTGAGCAGCAGTTAACTTACCATTATCAGCCATTAATCCTAAAATCAAATTACGCCGCGCCAAAGCATTGGCCATATGATCAACAGGATTATAAAAACTTGGATTACGTAAAATTCCTGCTAATGTAGCAGCTTCTCCTACTGTCACATCACTGGCATTTTTACCAAAATACCTGCGACTGGCATCCTGCACGCCCCAGACACCATTGCCAAAATATGCATTATTCAAATACATCGTTAGAATATCTTTTTTGGAATAAACATGGTTAATTTCAATCGCAAAGAATAATTCTTCTAATTTTCGTGAAAAAGTCTGCTGCTGGGTCAAAAGCGAGTTTTTAGCCAGTTGCTGGGTTAGAGTCGAACCACCACCAGTTACTTGTCCGTGGTGAATAACCAAACTTACTGCTGCACGCGCCATTCCCTTAATACTAAAACCAGGATTTTTCCAGAAAGTACGATCTTCTGTCGAAATTACTGCATTTTGAATATTGGGAGAAATTTTATCATATTCAACGAATGTACCTTTTTGTGAATATAAAGAGCCAGCTTTTTTGCCTTTATAATCATAAATAGTTGTTGTTGTTGAAAGTGAAGCCTTCAAATTTGAGATATTCGAAGTCTTAACTTTAATTGTATAATATGTACAAGTTATCAATATAAGAGTGAGCAGGATTAAAATAATCCAGCGTCCGATAAAGAAGCGGCGATCAATTCGATGCCAAACATCTTTAAAACCACTTCTTTTTGGTTGGTCGTTATTCATTAATACAATGCTCCTTTTTAGAAACAAGAAAATTGTATCACATTGCTAGTACACTTGTTTAGACTGGCAACAGTCTTAGGAAATATTTATGGTTTATCATTTTACACTTTTTTATCCTAAAAATCTCGAACCCTTACCCGTCAATGACGTATTGCGTAAATTGCTTATTCCGAGAAAATGGCGTCACTACTTGCGCATTGAACAAAACATTACAATTAACGGCAAATACCGCTATTTTAATCAGGAAATTTCGCCAGGCGATAAAATTGACATCACATTAGATCAAGTTGAATCTACCCAGCAAAAATATCCAGCTAGTGGAAAGTTACCCGATATCATTTACGAAGACGATAATTTATTGATTATTAATAAAAAGAAGGGGCAAAAAACTCACCCCAACTTAAATGAAACTGACACAGCTTTAAATGATTGCGCCACTTATTTAGGACAAAATCCCTACATTGTTCATCGATTAGATATGCTTACAGGCGGCTTACTGCTTGTTGCAAAAAATCCTGCAGTAGTGCCGATTTTAAATCGTGAATTAACCACCAAAACTTTTCATCGTGATTATTTAGCTAAAGTTGATCATGCAGAGAAATTAAACGATCAAGGTACAATTAATCAGCCAATTGATCATGATCCTGATGATCAGCGAAAAAGAATGATCTCACCTGCTGGACTTCATGCCGTAACACATTATCAAGTGTTAAAAAGAAATGATGATAATACAGCGGTAGTCAAACTAACTTTGGAAACTGGTCGTACTCATCAAATCCGTGTGCATTTAGCATCCCTTGGTACACCAATCGTTGGCGACCCGCTATATAACCCCAGCTTTGCTGGAGAAGATTTAGCGCTTGACGCTTATAAAATTTCGTTGATTAAACCTTTTTCTTTTGAGAAATTAACAATTAAATTACCAAAAGAAAAAATCAAATTGTAAACAAAAAACGTAGCCTTATCAAAGACTACGGTTTTTAGTTATAAACTATTTATTCTTCACTCATAACAACATTATTTTTACTGCTCACTTGCACCAGTAGATGCATCTGCATGATCTGCTTCTTCACTAGCACCGCTAACAACATCAGCCTTCTTCATATCGCATCCTTCGGTATCCATGCCTGGCATCCAAGCATCTTCTGGCTTCACTCCTCTTTCTTCGGCAAAGGCCTTAGTCAAAGTCTTCATATCCATTAACTTATAAGTCTTAGGATGATCTGGATCAAAGATTTCGATTTGTGCCATCATACCGGCATCTTCATGTTCAATGATATGGCAGTGATACATAAAGACTCCCTCAAGTGGGAATTTAACCAATAAGCGCACAGTTTCTCCTGGTGCAACAGGAACTGTATCTTTGTAAACACCAACTTCATTTGGATATGGCTTTTTTCCATTACGAGATACTACTAAAAAGTGCGTGCCGTGAATATGGAATGGATGAATCATACCTTCTTTTTTTGAATTAGTAACGTCCCAATATTCAGCTTGACCGACTTTTTGTTTCATATCGATTCTTTGCATAGCAAAACGTTTACCATTCATCTTATCACAGCCATCCATGGTGACCTTACGAACAGGTAAACTTGGTCAACTTCTGGAATTTCTGGTGTAAACAAAGTGGCAGGAATTTCTGAATTATCATCCTCAAATTTATGAATCCGGAATTCGATCAATTTGAAGTCATCAGTGTAAAGACTTACTACGTCGCCCTCATGGTATTGACCAAAATCGACTATAACTTGTAATCTCTCACCTGGTGTTACTAACAACTTCGTCATCTTGATTGGATGTGGTAAGAAAGAATCATCTCCTGCAATTTGAGTCATAACTAAATCGTCATCAAAGTGCAAACGCCATTCACGTCGGTTAGAGCCACCTAAGAAAAGCAATCTGACCTTTTGCGTAGTAACATCAACGTAAGGACGAACGACTCCATTAATCATCGGAGTATCGCCAAAAATCCCCATTTGATTGTAATCAGCCCGATAATCCAATTGGTTATGTTCATGGACTGTAAATTCGATCTGCTTTTCTTCACCGGGATAAACTGGGGCATGACAACCACCATCCGTAATAGGCCCTGGAACTTCTATACCATGCCAATGATAAGTAGTTAATTCTGGCAAACTATTTTTTAAAGTTACATGAACACACGTTTGCCCTTCTCAACTACCATCGTCTTTCCTAATAAAGGTGCATTATAGCCCCAAGTCTTAGTCTTCTCACCAGGTAAAATTTGACTTTCACCTACAATTGATTCTAGTGTGAACCAAACATCAGTAGCAGTTTCCTTATCAGGCTTTAATACTGGTGGAACAGTTAACGGCTGAGCTTCTACTCCTTCAGGAATTTTCAAATTCTTATAGTCAAAGTGATTTTTGTCAAAGTCTTCCTTATCTTCAAAATAATCTCTATAAATTTTTTCAGACATTTCTTTCACTCTTTCGATACTCTTTATGTTTTTACTCACTTTTGTCTTAGCACCCTCTTTCTAAGCAAGCAAAGCATTTGAATTCTGTTATTTTTTAATTCAACTACTTTTTAGCTATATTAATTTTTATCACCTAAATTTATTACAAATACTTAATAATTCTTAAAATAGTTATTTAATCGTTAAAACAGCTTTATTAATTTATGAAAAATAAAAAGATTGATTATTCGCATCACATAATGTGATTTATAATAGTCAATCTTTTCATCTACCTGCTATTATTCATAATGCAACACACTAGCATCAAATGAATTTGTATCCTTCACTCCTGTATACATCATCATTTCAGCCAATTCTTCATTCATCTTTTTCAGCTTATCTTCTGTCGCCCTAGTACCACTCTTCAATAATTCTGATAAAATTCCGCGACCAATCAAAACTGCATCTGCACCCAAAGCTAAAGCCTTATATGCATCATATCCACTCATTAAAGACCCATCAGCATAAATCTCCATACCGCTACCAGCTAAAGCTTTCTTAATTTCGGGCAAGATTGATAAAGGCGGAATACCAAATGGTACGCGTCCATGGTGATGAGATACTACAATCGCCTTGCAGCCAGCTTGACGCGCCTTAAGTGCATCCGAAACTGACAGCACTCCTTTAGCAATAAATGGTAAATTGGCACTTTCAGCATAATGCTTTAAATCTTCCATCGTAATTGGACCTAATGGAATACCATCAACTACATCATATTTACCATTCTTACCTGCAATATGGTCTATGTCGATCCCAACAGCAACGGCACCTTTTTCTTCGGCGAATTTAATTTCATCTAAGATCTTATTGTGATCCGCAAATGGCTTAATGATTCGAATAGTATCGCCGCCTTGAGCTACAATCTCACCATATTCTTCATTTGTTTCCATACCGATCCAATTCAGTAAATCCATGTTGCGTGCAGCTATTGCCTTTTCCTGCATTGGTTTTCTAGTTTTATCACTTAATACTTTGTTCAAGTGAGATACAGCGGCTGGCATTAATGGGGATGAATATTTTCTACCTAAGATTGTAGTAGTTAAATCTGGTTCTACCGCATCGATCACGCGCATCTCCACTAAAATGTTATCTAAGAAGACACGATTATGAACATTAGCGTCATCAGCCTTGCCACTAGTTACTGGAATCATTCCTTTAGGACCAGGCCATTCGCTTTTGACTTGCACTGTCTCTTTACTCTTATTTTTATCAGGCTCCATCAAAGATGAACCAGAATTAACATCAATAGTTTGGGATGCGCCCGTCACTACATCATTTTGATTGTCTTTATTCATAAAAATCCCCTTTCAAATCACAACGTAACAAGACTGATTTCAAAAATATTATTATTCATCGCCAGATCCTGCGCCATCTTAAAATAAGTCATATTTTTAGGAAACTTAAGGTTGCAAACGCAGATATACACATTTTGCGCATCAATTTGCTTATTAGCATCAACTTTAAAATTAAAATGTTTTATCTGTATTTTATTCTACTTAAAGTACGGCTGTAAAACTTGATCAAGTGTATGACGATCAGTATATTTTAATTCAACCTGCTTATATGTATTTACTTTAACAATTTTACGTAAAATGACTACCACCAGCAAAACAAACGCTCCACCGACAATTGCAATGCAGTAATATCCCATGCCAATTGCTAAACCGATACTTGCAGTAGCCCACAAAGATGTCGCTGTAGTAAGTCCCATTACAAAATGGTGAGTAATAACGATGGTGCCTGCGCCGATAAAGCCAATGCCGCCAATCACTTGAACGATTAGACGGGCTGGATCGACTCCGAGAACGGTTGACAACTCGTGGTAATTTTTAGCGTAATACAGAACCTGATTACAAATTGCTTCTTGTATCAATGCTAAGATACACGCTCCTAGACAAACCAAGATATGCGTTCTAAGGCCAGCTGGATGATTATGCTCTTCTCTATCCAAGCCAACAATTGCCGCAAAAATTGTAGCCATTGATAAACGTAAAATTATTTCTAAAAAATTAAGTTTGAAACTCATCATAATCTGGGGAACTTGGTTCCATACCCAATGGGCAAAAATTATTCTTTCTTACACCTTTATTCAAAAAAATAATTAAGAATAGTCAACGAAAGCTATTTTCGAGCAAAATTCTTGCATTTTTTCAAAATAACTATATCTATTTTCTCAGTTAAGAGTATAATCTTTGGTTGTACTATTTTTCACATATTTTTTCTACTGGAGGAGTAAAAAGTATCTACTATGGAACATACTTGGTTAATGAAATATTTCGCTGAATTTTTCGGTACGATTATTTTGGTAGTTTTAGGCAACGGTTCAGTTGCCAATTCAGTATTGCGTGACACTGGAGGTAACAGTCGCGATGGACAAGCCAATGGTGGGTGGCTGCTTATCGCATTTGGCTTCGGTTTTGGTGTCATGCTTCCTGCAATGTTGTTCGGTTCAATTTCAGGTAACCACTTGAATCCGGCCGTAACTCTTGCACAAGCATGTGCAGGTGCATTTCCTTGGGATCAAGTTCTGCCATATATCTTGGTGCAAATGCTTGGTGCAATCGTAGGTCAGCTTTTGTTAGTCGCTGTCTACTGGCCATACATTAAGAGAACTGCCAGCGATGACGCTGTTTTTGCCAGCTTTGCGACTGGTGACTCTGCCAACAGTAAGCTGAACGGTTTTATCACTGAATTTGTTGGTACAGCTATTCTTTTATTCGTAGCTGTTGGTTTATACCGTGGCATGTTCTTCAAGCAATCAGAAGATATTGCCAACATCGGTGTTGGTTTCTTAATCACCGCATTGGTTATGGCTGTTGGTGGCCCCACAGGTCCTGCATTAAACCCTGCAAGAGACTTAGGTCCACGTATCGTTTATGCACTTTGTCCATTACCACATAAGGGTTCCGCTCACTGGGATTACGGTTGGGTGCCAGTTGTTGCCCCAATCGCAGGTGGTATCTGCGGTGCATTGTTATACAAGATTGCATTTGGATTATAAAAAAGATCGATAATCTTCGTCAAAAACGTTGATCATCGATCTTTTTAATTATCTACAAATTTTAATTAATCTTTTTCTTCAGTTACTTTAGCTTGTTCCTTTTCATACAACATCTTATCGTAACTACGTACGAATGGAAGATATACAAAGAAAGAAACTACCAAGATTATAGCTTGCCAAATAGCAACTTTCCAGCCACCAATTAAAAATCCAGAAACTACTGGTGGTGTAGTCCATGGTACTTGTACACCATTCAAGTAAGGCAAGATACCTGTTTTAATTAATAAATAAGTTGAACCTGCTGAAAGTGATGGCATGATGAAGAACGGAATAGCTAACATTGGGTTCATTACGATTGGCAAACCAAACAAAACTGGTTCATTAATATTAAAGATTCCTGGAACCAATGCTAATTTACCGATACTCTTTAATTGTGTTGACTTAGCCATAAAGGTCATAAAGACTACCAAACCAATAGTCATACCAGCACCGGTAACAGTTGAGAATTGATCAAATAAACCTTGAACAACAATGTGGCCACCGTGAGCAGCATCAACATAACCTAATTTTTTAAAGATTGCAGCATTTTCAAGAGCATTTGCACCCAAAATTGGTCCTGCAATACCACCAACTAAGGTAGATCCATGCACACCAAAGAACCAGAAGAATGGTACTAATAATGTTAATAGCAAAATACCACCAAATGAATCAGTTACACCTTGCAATGGAGTTTGAATAGTAGTGTAAATCCATTGAGTTAAAGTGGTGTGTGCTACTTTGTCAAAGAAAATGTAAACTAACAACCACCAAACAGTTAAAACAGCTGATGGAATCAAAGCAACAAATGAGTTAGCAACTGCTGGTGGAACTTGATCTGGCAATTTAATTGTAATCTTCTTTTTAACAAACCAAGTATAAATCCAACCAGTGATTAAACCTACAATGATAGCGGCAATCATTCCTTGACCGCCAAGCCAAGTACGATCGATGAATCCGATCAATAAGTTTGGAGCTTTAGCAGCAGAAATAATCGTCTTAGCGCCATCCTTAACTGGAGTAGTTGAATTCATAATAATCAAGAATCCGACAAAAGCGGTCATCCCTGCTGGTAATCCTTCAACATGCTCATTTTTAGCCCATGTATAAGCGATACCAACAACTGCAAAAACAGCTACAATACCAAATGAAGCGTTATATGCTTGATTCCAATATGGAGTTAAGCCCATTTGATTCATCCAATTAGCTACTGCTGGAATTGGAAATGAAGCTAAAAGCAAAAATACTGAACCTACCATGATGAATGGTAAGGAAAGGACCATCCCATCCTTAAGGGCTTTAATCGCTCTAGTGTTAACGAATTTCATGATAGGAGGTAGAATTTTTTGATTAATAAAGTTCTGCATAAAAGTACTCTCCTCAATACTCTTAATATTTCACATGACACTTACATTTTATGAAAGCGATTTTATATAAGCAATATATTTTAAGCACTTAGGCATCAACAACTAATTAAGTTTTATATTCCATCTATGGAACGTCTCGTTTCATAAATGAAAATTCTATGTTATCCTTTAATCAATAGTTAGTTATGGGGAGATGTATTATGGCTTTTTTCGGATTTAAAGATTTATCATCATTGTCAAACATCGATATGACTATTTATCGCTATGTTACCCAAAATTCTGATAAAGTCGTTTATATGCGTGTCCGAGATATTGCACAAAATGCACATGTTTCAAGCTCGTCAGTCATGCGCTTTATTCATAAAATTGGCTTCAATAGTTTCCCGGAATTTAAAGCTTATCTTAAAAACGATGCTTTACAACATAAGCCTCAAAACACTAAATTTACTTATATTAATGAGAATAATTTTCCTAAAGATATTGAAACTCGTTTAATGATAGTAGCTAATGCCGTTTTTCAAAGCGATAATATTACCACTGTCGGTATGGGCGACTCTGCATTCCTAGCAGAATATGCAGCTAGAAGAATTGCATCCCTAGGCTTTAATACAACTGCTGTAACAGACCCTTTCTATCCTCTACATGCCAAGCTAGAAAATACTACCAATAATATTATCTTTTGTTTTTCTGTTTCTGGAGAAACGACTGAACTAATTGAATTGATTAATGAATTTGTTAACGATGAAGATGTAAAAATTGTCTGCATCACTAGCAATGAAGATAGCAGTATTGCAAAAATGAGTCGCTATGTTCTTAACTATTATGAAAAAACGCGACGCCTTAGTAATTATTATGATATGTCTTCTCAGGTACCCGTAATGTATATCATCGAAGGGCTTGATCGGATATTAGAAAATATGATCAATGAATAGTACACCCTGTGCCATTCTTGAAACATAAAACTAATTTTATATTCTATTTCAAAACTTCTTTATTCTCTTACTTGATCGCAAGCGATTTCATATAATGCAAGTAAGTAATGAATCAAAGGAGTTTTTTTATGACTAGAACTTTAGATAAGAATTTTTTATGGGGTGGCGCCGTTGCTGCTCATCAACTTGAAGGTGCATATCAAGAAGACGGAAAAGGAATCTCCATCGCTGACATTATGACTCTTGGCGATCGTGATCATCCTCGTGAAATCACTAAGACAATCGAAAAAGATAAATATTATCCTAACCATGTAGGAATCGATTTTTACCATCATTATAAAGAAGACATTAAGATGATGGCAGAGATGGGATTCAAAGCATTTAGAACTTCAATTGCGTGGACACGAATTTTTCCTAATGGCGATGAAGATGCGCCTAATGAAGCAGGGCTTAAATTCTACGATGATTTATTTGATGAATTGTTAAAATATGGTATCCAACCCGTTGTCACTCTTTCCCACTTCGAGATGCCTTATCATTTAGTAACTGAATATGGTGGCTGGTCCAACCGCAAATTAATTGATTTCTTTGCTCGCTTTGCTCATGTATGCTTTGAAAGATATCACAACAAAGTTAAGTACTGGATGACCTTTAACGAAATTAACAACCAAGCTAATTACGAAGATATCAGCAATGTGTTAAAAAATTCTGGTCTGCTTTTCAAAAAAGGTGACGACAAAGAAAAAATGATGTATCAGGCAGCCCACTATGAATTAGTTGCTAGTGCCGAAGCCGTTCAAATCGGACACGCTATTGATCCATCATTACAAATTGGCTGTATGCTGGCCTTCTGCCCTATCTATCCTGCTTCATCTAAACCCGAAGATATTCTTTTTGCTCAGCGTGCAATGGATTCACGTCTTTACTTTGGCGATGTGCATGTTAACGGTGAATATCCAAATTGGTTAAAAGCCTACTTCGATCGTAAGAATTATCACTTAGATATTACTAAAAAAGATTTGCAGATATTGAAAAATGGTACAGTAGATTATATTGCATTCTCCTACTACATGTCCTTCACTGCCAAATACACTGATCACATGGATTATCGTGAATATCAAGATTTAGTTTCCAACCCATATATCAAGACTAATGATTGGGGCTGGGCAATTGATCCAGTTGGTCTGCGATATGCAATGAACTGGATGACGACTCGCTGGCACAAGCCATTATTTATCGTAGAAAACGGACTCGGTGCTTACGATAAAGTGACTGCTGATCATCAAATTCACGATGATTATCGCATTCAGTACTTCCGTGACCACATTAAGCAAATGGAAAAAGCAGTAATCGATGATGGTGTTGACTTAATCGGCTATTTGCCATGGGGATGCATCGATTTAGTTAGTGCAAGTACCGGTGAAATGAAGAAACGTTATGGCTTTATTTACGTCGATGAAGACGATCATGGTAAAGGCAGCTTTAAACGCTACCCTAAGGATTCTTTTTACTGGTATAAAAAAGTAATTGCCTCAAATGGTGCGGATTTAGATTAATGAAAAATAAAAGATCGATGATCTTCGTTAAAAAAGGTTGATCATCGATCTTTTTTGATATTATTTTAAAATTCAAACAAGCGGTGGTTAATGATAATTCTAAATTCACGATCTTCTTCATCAGCTAAACAACTAGCGACTAATGGTTCATAGCCTCTCTTTTCCTCATCAAACTGATTTCTTTCGGCATCTAGATCTTTAAAGACTTCATCGGGTAACTTATCAACTGGAATTTTGGCTGCTTTTGCTAATTCATCAAAGCTAACTACTACTCCATCTTGTAAAACATCATCATCTTTGCTTTCATTGTATTTCTTTACCAAGAGCTTCATGATGGCCAAAGTTTCTGGTCTTAAGTAATTCAAGGAATCAAAATCAATTACATAATCGTCCATTGCATTTCCCATCCTTTCGTGAAAAACCAATTTTTTCCTTTTAGTATGGTGCCTTTTTCGAAAATAACCAAGCAATATGACTTGTCATTATAATATTCCACGTTGTAATGCCATAAAAATGGTAATAATTAACAAATCAGCACTACCACCCAAACTATAATTTTTCTCTTTAAAAATTGAGTTAAGCTCTAACATAAAATGTTTTCCAGCTTGAGTACCATAGCCACCTAATGCCAAATATTTTTTTGCTTGATTATGTGCCCAAGAAATGACTTCAATATTGCCCGCTCTTTTAATTAAATTTGAGTCCTCAATTTCACTAACTATTTTCATCAACGTATCGAGTAAACGGGCATTCAACTCACCTTTGGTTTGAGCTAAAAATGGCAGTGCAACATCCCTTACCAAAGGATAACCAGCTTCTGCTTCTGCTCTAACGCCACCTTTGCCATATTGCAAAAATTGTTTTTCCCCAGCAGTGTCTTTCTTCTTGCCCAAATCACGCTCAACTAAGCCCTTAGTCATCTGCTGGATCACTTCAAATTCATTTTGATGGCTATTTTGACAATAGCTACTAGCACAGACAAACAAGCCTAACGAAAAAATCGCGCCTTTATGAGTATTTACACTATTTGTAGCAGTAAACATTGCTTCTTCTGCCTTAATGCCAGCTTGACGCAATTGTTCAAACATTTGCCGCAAATCCTGTCCACTAAAATCTGCGCCAATCTTAGCTGCTTGCCGAAAATAAGATTTCAAGCTCAAACTGCTATCAATAAACAGATACACGTTCATATCAGGATGAGATCCCACGTCAACTGGATCTACTAAGCCCGGCTTAGGATTGGTAACAACTTCATAAAGCAATGCTTTTATTGCATTTTGCGTGATTTCTTCTACTGCCATTTTTATCCCACTTCCAAAATAGCTAAACTAATTTTAACATGATTATCCTTTCACCTAATTTTAAAAAATGACACAATAATATTAGGAGAAGAGAAAAAGATTTATGAAATCAGATCAATTTAAAAGTTATCAAATAGCCGACATTGGCGATTATCTAAAAGTATTTGCCTGTACAGCTGTAATGTCACAGCCAATCATATCGATGATCATGGGACCGAAACAGCCGACGAAGGTGCAAGACATTTTTGGTGTTTTCTATAATTTAGTTAAATACACTGCTCCTGCCTTCATCTTTGGGATACTATATACCACTATTAGAGCTAATGATGAACAAGGCAGTTTTTCTTATCAAAAGCATATGCGAAGTAATTGGTCTAACTTGTTTGTTCCGACTATTTGGTGGACCTTAATTTATCTGTTGGGGATGCCATGGCTGCAACAAGTTAACCATTTTAACAATCTTGGTTCATTCTGCTGGCAATTCATTAATGGGAACGCCGCCCCGCACTTGTGGTATAACACGATGATGTTGCAATTCATCATTTTAATGCCGCTTTTCTGGGGATTAAGTCGTTATGTAGGACACAATTTAACTCGGGGCCTTTGGGCTGCAGTAATCACTTTTGTGCTCTATTTTGCTTGGCTTTGGTTCTATGATTACAATGTCTTCCACGGCATGCATGAACATGACTGGTATTTACTCGACCGGATTTTTATTTCATTCTTCATCTACGGTGTGTACGGAATGTTAGCTTGGCAATTGCGAGGACAGTATAATCAATTGGTTACAAAGTTTTGGTGGTTAATTACTATCGCATTTATTGCTTGTTTCATCTGGACAAACATTGAATTACAAAAGTTTGGTCATCCGATTAACTTTAATAATGCACCATATTACAAGCCATCAATGACTCTTTACTGTCTAGCAGTAATTGCGTTGATTTCCGCTTTTTGCCTGCACCAAGTGAGAAAGAATTCCCAAACTAGTTTAAAAGTATTCCACTTCTTGGCTACTTATGCTTATCGGGCATACTTATCCAACGTTTTCTGGAATCAATTAGTTTGGCGCGGTCTTAACATGCAATATCACGCAATCTATCATCCAGTCTTGACTTTGTTTGGCACATGGATTTTAACGTGGATCTTATCTTTCACTTCCGCATATTGCTTGCATGTTTGGTGGATGAAAGCTAAAAGTTTAATTTTAAGATAAAAAAGAAGTTACTCACACCGAGTAACTTTCTTTATTTAAATCTTGGATTTTGTATGATTTTATTTGAAGTTTACGATAATTAAGCTTTTTTAGCACTCTTTTGCTCTTCAGCAACAGCCTTATTATCAGCAATTTTGAAGAATGGGAACCAAATCAAAGTACTTAAGACTACTACAACCATAGCGATGATAAAGAATGGAATACCACCTGAGAAGAATGCTTGAACAACACCAGGCATAGTCCATGGTAATTGAATAAATGGGTTAACAGTAGCATGGAACAAATCAATCAATCCCCAACTTACCAAACCATTAATGATAGGTTCAAACAGCATTGGTAAGAAGAAAACAGGGTTTAACATAATTGGCATCCCGAATACCAATGGTTCATTAATATTGAACAATGCTGGTACTCCGGCCAATTTTAACATTTGTTTGTAGCGATCAGATTTTGCTCTAAACATAGAAATAATTAAACCGATTGTAGCACCCTGACCACCAAAAGCACTGTTTAAAATGACAGAAAGCATTGCCATGGTGACGTATGGCATTGGTTGACCAGCCTTAAATGCATTCTGGTTAACAATACCGTTAGCAATGATAATTGGCATTACAATACCATAAACCATGTTAGGGTGAATACCAAAGAACCATAAAACATTAGCCAAGGTGTAAATAGCAATAATACTAATTGAAGAAGCAGTAAATGTCTGAAGTGGTGTTTGAACCAATTTAGTAACACAATCAAAGATGTTACCAAATGCAGTATAACTAAATGCTCCTCTAATTAAAGTCATTAATACCAAAATAATTCCGGCAATTAATGATGGCTGAAGTGAAGCTGCAACATTAGGTGGAACACTGTCAGATAATTTAATTACAATATTCTTTTTGTTAAGGAATACGTAAAGCATCCCGACAACCCAACCAACAAGAATAGCAACAACCATACCAGATGAACCAAGGTAATTGGTACCAAATGCTGTCACTTGAGTCAACTTAGCGTGCGGCCCAAAGGCCACGGCACAAGCGGTAATCATCGTCCCGATCCCATCATGAAGCCGAGTTTTTCTTTAGGTACTTCAACTAAGATAATGTTGTACATCAGCGGCAAGCCTATACCGGTACCGATTCCTTGCAAGGCTCGACCCACTAACAAAAGGTCAAACTATGGAGTAACGATATCAATCAGCAAACCCACTATAAATAACGAAACTCCTAGAATAAAAATACTTTTAGTAGGAATTCGCAATCTAATCTGAGAACTAATCGGTACAATCGTCGCAATCACTAGCAACACCAAGGTGTTAACCCATTGAACTTGATCGGTAGTAATCGCAAAATCTCTGGTCAAGATTGGAAAAGTAACTGTCGTTGCCGTTTCGTCAAGGATTCCCAAAAACGAGAGCATCCCTGCGGATAAAATCGCCATCACCAAACGTGGCGTAACTTTTTAGTCATTTTTCATCTTCTTTTCTTTAACTGGCAAGCGAATAATCGTTTTTAAATTTTCTAACTTTGTACGTTGAGGATTTGATAAATAGATTTCATGATGACGCCGCTTATCCGAAAAATCTAATTTCAAATTATTTTCAGTAATAAATTGATGCATCTTGTCGATTGTAGCTGGCTCATCATCATAACTGCCATGATGCATGATTTGCACGCATTTTCCTTCAGTCAAAGTAAGTAATTTAACTGGTGAAAAATCCAACCCCTTCTTAACTGCAGCTTCTTTTTTAGTCCAAGTCAAAACATCATCTGTCACAAAATCAGGCATCCGAATGCAGGAAATGAAATTGAACTTTTCTTTGTGAGCATAATCAATGCCTTCAACGCCATCTTGCCACCAAAATCCTTCAAGCGGTGGAACCACGAAGTCGAAATAATCTTTAATCTGATGTGAGCCTTTTTTACTCATTTTAATTGTATAGGCTAGACTATACGACAATTGTAGATCCTGCTTGTATTCTCCGCCCTCTTGATTGGGATCGCCTTGACCTTGAACAGCTAGATATTGCATCTGCGGAACATCAACCAATTCAGGCTTCTTGCCCGGACGATAGAATTGTTTTTCTTCTTTTTAAAATCGTAAGCCATATTCTGCCTCTATAGTTGATGAAATTTAACTGTCTTATTCTTAAGTGAAATTTTCTTCACTTCAAAGCCATAATTGATCGTATTTACTCATATCTATATCTTCACTTTCTTTAAGCTAAATGTTCTAAATTAGATTTTTCCACAAACTCTGCAAAAAATGGCAGTGCCAGTTGAACTACTCCTCTTTCAGGTGAAGTAATCAACTGATCATCTAGCAAGCGTGCGCGATATACTGAAATATAGTTAATCGGTTTATGCAGAATATCTTGCAATTGCTTTGTTGTCACCCGATTGGTTCCAGCTTTAATCATCGCATTAATAAAGTCACGATCGGTTTTAGAAATGTCCATATACATTCTTTCATAAGCATTTCTGAATAAATCTTTTTTAGTGGCCTCTATTGTCTGCTTTAAAACCTCCTCATCTAGCTGCAAAGACTCTTGACTAAAACGCCAGGCATAGTAACCAATAGTTTGAAAAGCATAAGCGTAGCCTTTTACCGCACGACTCATTTCATCTAACACCATGAAGTCAATTTCACGTTTACCTTTAGTAAATGCCTTCTCATAGCTAGCGGTTATTGTTTCCTCATCTAACGGAGATAAGTAAATCCGATTGCTACGCAATAAAAAAGTAAGAGTATTATCATTCTGTACTTCAGAAATTCTGCTTGGTAATCCTGTCATTAATAATGAAATATCATATTCATCACCAATTAAAGTTTGATATTCTGATCCAAAGGCTCGCACATCATCACTAATTTCAATTTCATCAATGCCAATCAAAATAGATTTGCCTTGCTTTTTTAAGCGACTCAATAAAATAGAAATATATTCATCATAATCAATTTGCTGAGATTCTTGTAATGCTTGCCAGGTAATACCATTGCCCATAATATTTAAGCTTTTAACATTCTTTAATAAATCAACTAATGAAATCCCTGCTGCTCGTTGAAGACCATGCATTAATTGGAATAATAGATTACCTTGCCCATTGTTTAAACGAATGAATATCCAATTGTCTAATTTCTCTAAAGACCTTTGAACATTTAAAAGAAAAACAGTTTTTCCCGATCCTCTCGTTCCATACACCAAAGACGTTTGATATTTAGCATCATGTGTTTGCAGTCCTGTCAAATAATCGGTTAATGCTTCTTCTTGATCAATGATAATTTTAGGAAAACGTCCAAAACTAGGCATAAACGGATTTAACATTTTTTCTTCCATAAGATTCCTTTTTATAGATTTTTTATAATCAAAATTTACGTTTTATAGAGTTTTTATAATTATTATCTTTTATTTTATACTTCTTTTATAATTAACTCAATTTCTCACTCTGGCCAAAACAGATCATCTAAAGTCTTATCTAGTGCCTGACAAATTTTAATACACAAATTAACCGATGGATTGTAATTACCTTTTTCAATCGCCGAGATTGTCTGTCTTGAAACATCAACTTTCTTAGCTAATTGTTCCTGTGACCCATCCTTATCAGCTACCAATCAAAAAAGCCCGAAATTGTACCGCACTACAAACTTCGGGCTTTTTTTATTAAGCTTTTTTCTTATTAATCAAACAATAAACGAAAGAAACAATCGCTTCAGCTAGCATTGTTCCTGCCATCCAGTCCATTGCCGGCATCATTTTTCCGCTAAAGGTAAAATACGCGGTAATTAAGTAACAAATTAACCACAAAATCTTCAAAAAAATACTTTGCATTAAATTCACCTTAAGCTTTTTCAATCTTACCTGCAGCAATTGGCAAAGTTGTATGCGCATCATAGCTCATTACGCAACCACCAACGGTGTCAGGCAATTCAAGATCCTTTGGTACACCATGTACATAAACTACACGTTTATCTAATTGAAGATCTTCAGTGCCAAAGGCATCCTTGAACTTAGCTTGTAATTTTTCCAATGGAATATCAATTTCGTATTCGTAATGACCGTTTTCGTCTGCAACAGGATAACCATCGTGAGGGATGTTCATGTCTTGTGGCGCATCATCTAATGGCACCATGGTTGTACCTGATACTTCTTCAGTTTCTGGTAAATCAATGAAACCATCATGATTTTTATCCTGAGCCATAGTTGGAACATGAGCTTCCTTACCATCAGGAAAGCCGTGGAAGTGTTCCCAGTGTTCAATATTCTTAGGAGTATCGAACATTTCTACTTTGACATGAAGCTTGTCGCCATCTTCAGTAAATTCAGCGGTGCCATGAGCTTCGCAACCGATCTTATCTGCATTTAATGGGGTAATGTGTGCAATATATTTTTTCATCTTAATAATTCCTCTCTATACTATGATGTTTTCAAATTCATCATACAATCTTTGAGTAATAATTTGTTGTCTCAACACTTATCGTAATTAATTATAATTAAGAAGCTATTATGATAAAATTGATTTAAATCAAGAATTTTAGAAAAGATGATTTTTATGACAAAATATTCACCAATTGCTTGCTTAAGCAAAGCAGCCCTTTTTACTGATTTACCAATTGAATTAAAAGAAAAACTAGTAACCGTCTCCGAACACCAACAAAAATTTCCTAAAGGAAGTATCATTAGGCAACCTGACGACGGCAAAGATGGCATGATTGTCATCGATCAGGGAAAAGCAAAAGTCTACAATCTATCAAAAGATGGTAAAGAAGTTGTGCTAGGTATACTCCAAAAAGGTGATATCGAAGGCCAGCAACATTTATTCAAACAAAGCGAAAGTGAAAATTTTGTTGAAGCTGTGGAGGACACCTGGGTATGCTCAATTAATCGTGCTGATTTTCAAAACCTTTTGCAAAAAACTCCGGATTTATCATTGAAGCTTTTAAATAATTTTGGTGAAAAATTAGTGGCAATTGAACACAATTCAGTGCTTAGAAATACTTTAGATGCCAAAGAACGGATATTGGCTTACCTAAATGACTTGGCCAATGAACAAGGTAAAAATGAAGTCAAATTAGAACTGAAGAAAAAGGACTTAGCCAGCTATTTGGGAATTACGCCGGAGACATTTAGCCGTAAGTTAAAAGAACTAGAAAAAGATGGCAAAATTGAAGTACATGGACGCTGGATTAAGATGGAAAGATGAATTATGTAAAAAATAAAGCCCAGCAGATGCTGAGCTTATTTATTTTATTGCAAACCAAAAATTAATAGATTAGTTCCACCCACGTTCATTGAACCATCTTTTTTAATTGTTTCAATGAACGTAAAACAAACTTTCTTTGATTACCATGCAACTTCTTAGCAGCCTTCATAGCAGCATTAAAGTCACGCTTGTTGTTTACTTTCTTAAGACTAGTATTCAATCTATTAGCAATTCTCATAAGTGGCTTTTTCACATTCTTCATTGCTTTACTATTTAAGTAATAGTATTGCAAACCAGATTGAGTAATCCAACTAGAATATTTCTTATCCTTAGAAGCAACCAAATATACTGGTGCACCAGCACCGCGGCCCTTAACGTTAAGAACTTTTTCTATTCTAAACTTAACTTTTTGAACCTTTTTAGGGCTAATGGTTTTTGCTTTCTTCGAAGGCGTGATATTTTTAACTAATTTCTTATAGTTGGACTTACCAACATAAATCTTTGACGCATCTTTATCATTAAGAATGCGCATGATATAGCCTTCCTTAGTAAAGCTAGCCTTGTTTTTGACAGCTGCAACAGGAGCGGAACTAGTAGATGCGGCATTTACTGACTTAGGGAAACTGTCAAATTTTTTGTGTAAATAGATTTTTCTCATAGATCGATTTTTTAATCTTTTATTTAATCAAAGTAGGATTCTAAGGTATCCTGAACCTGACCAAAGCCTTTGTGGATTCGATTGAAATAGCGTTCGTTGTAGCTCATTGCCTGAATGCCAATAAAAGTATTAAGCGACTGTTCAGTTAGAAACTCTGCTTTAGGCTTAGCTTTACGCTTGATAACGTTGTTAAAGGATTCGATCATATTGGTGGAGTAAATTGAAGCCCTGATCTGCTTAGGATAATTATAGAAGACCAGCAGATCAGGTTCAATCTCTTTGAGATTTCTGATGACATGGTTGTACGCTCTGTTCCACTTGTCATAGAAGGCGTGCAAGACTTTGATCGCAGCTTCTTTATTTGGCTGTTGATGGATTT
>SKEH01000084.1_pt1 | contig 65271 bp, 50 predicted proteins | sample 4826571 | NCBI WGS metagenome assembly SKEH01 (sample SAMN11008814, study PRJNA524170) | human gut metagenome | biome: Human fecal sample; material: Feces; isolation source: fecal sample from pouch patient p29 | host: Homo sapiens | place: Israel: Tel-Aviv | collected 2016-09-14 | reverse complement strand
GAATAGATTGATCAATTGTGAAATTTTATCCATTTAGAAAGAAGGGCTTCTTTTGAAATCTTCAGCCGACGCTGCCGCCGGTACCGAAAATCACGAAATGCGGCGGAGCTTAAAGACCCGCCACTTATCGATGATTGCCTTGGGTGGTTCCATCGGGACCGGGTTCTTAATCGCTTCCGGTTCGGCAATTGCTACCGCCGGTCCCGGGGGCGCCTTAGTCGTTTACGCCCTAATGGGGATCATGGTTTACTTTCTGATGACCTCTTTAGGGGAAATGGCGACCTTCTCGCCGACTACCGGCTCCTTTGTTACCTACTCTGCCGATTACGTCGACCCGGCCTTTGGCTTTGCGATGGGGTGGAACTACTGGTTTAACTGGACCATCACGATCACTGTTGACGCCGTTTCCTGCGGGGTGGTCATGAACTTCTGGTTCCCCCACCTACCGTCATGGATTTTTTCGTCCGTCGTCTTTGTCCTAATCGCCCTGATCAACTGGCTGTCGGTCAAATCTTACGGGGAGACCGAATATTGGCTCTCCTTTATCAAGGTGGTTACGATCGGCTTCTTCTTGGTGGTCGGCTTTTTGGTTATCTTCGGGATCATGGGGGGCCACTCCGCCATCGGCTTAAAGAACTTTACTTACAAACAAGCACCGTTTGTTGGTGGCTTCCCGTCAATGTTTGCCGTCTTCTTGGTGGCCGGGATGTCCTTTCAGGGAACCGAGCTGGTCGGAATTACGGCCGGAGAGTCGGCTGACCCCAGACACGCCGTTCCTAAGGCGATTCACTCGACCTTCTGGCGGATCCTCTTGTTCTACTTACTGTCGATCTTTGTGATGGCTTGCATCCTGCCGTACACCGACAAGAACCTCCTGTCGTCTAGCGTCAAGGACGTTTCCATGAGCCCGCTAACGATCGTCTTTGAGCGGGCCGGACTAGCCGCCGCGGCCTCAGTCATGAACGCCGTGATCTTTACCGCCCTGTTGTCGGCTGCCAACTCCGGTTTGTACGCTTCAACCCGGATGCTTTACACCCAAGCAAAGGAAGGCTTTGCCTGGAAGATCTTTGGCTACGTCAACAAGCGCGGGATTCCGATCTATGCCATGGTCGGGACGATGGTGATCTCCCTAGCCGTGTTCGCCACCCAGTTCTTGGGCAAGGAAGCCTACAACTACCTAATTAACGCCTCCGGGCTCTCCGGCTTTATCGCCTGGCTCGGGATCGCTGTGGCCCACTACCGCTTCCGGCGTGCCTACGTCAAGCAGGGACGCAAGCTCAGCGACCTCAAGTACAAGGCCGCCCTCTTCCCGTTTGGCCCCATTTTTGCCTTCATTCTCTGCCTAATCGCCGTTGGGGGGCAAAACCTGGAGGCCTTTGCTAAGCTTGACTGGGAAAACATCCTGATTACCTACATGTCAGTGCCGTTGTTTGTGATCTTATACATCTACTACAAGGTCAAGTACAAGACCAAGTTGATTCCGCTAGCAGAGGTCGACTTGGAGGCCCACCGCGACTAGAACGGAGTGGTAGCCCACTATTCTATCCCTCCAACAAATAAAATCCGGTTACTTCGTCAAATAACGAAGTAACCGGATTTTTACTTTACAGCGGCGTTGGTTACCACTTCTTTACTTATCTTGCTTCTTCAGCAATTCGACAATTTGGCCAAGGTATTCTTCTTCCTTGGACGGGCCCTTTTCGACCGCTTCTTCTTCCTTCTTTGGCATTACCTTGTTGATCCCCTTGACCATCAAGAAGACCACGAAGGCGATGATCAAGAAGTTGATCACTTCGTTTAAGAAGGAACCGTAACGGAAGTGGGCGGAACCGATGGAAAAGACCAAGTTGGACAAGTCGATCTTCCCCAGGAAAATCCCGATCAACGGGTTAATCAAATCGGAAACCAACGACTTCACGATTGCCGTGAAGGCAGCCCCGATGATAACCCCAACGGCCAGGTCCATCACGTTCCCGCGGGCGATGAACTCTTTAAACTCTTTTAACATACGCATCCTCGCTTTCTCAATTAGCTAAGGTGGTGCGCACCACCTTAAGAATCTTTTAATCTATCATACACTGATTAGGGGTGATTTGGCAAAGTCAAAATCCCGCAATTCCTTGTCAGCTTATAAATTATGTGCGAAAGCGGGTTCAGCCACATTAAACATATCTTTTTAACTATTCATCAGGGCGCCAGACCAGTCATTTAAAATTTAAAACTAGACCATTTGAGCGAACACGTACTTATTAAACAATTTGTGTTTGTTACTTCAACTTTCCCTGCCGCAGGTACACGGACAGGATGGCCAGGTCAGCCGGGTTGACACCGGAGATCCGGGAGGCCTGGGCGAGGGTGGTCGGGCGAATCTGCTCCAACTTTTGGCGCCCTTCCGTGGCTAAGCCTTCAATAGCTTGGTAATCAATATCGGCTGGAATCCGCTTAGCTTCCATCCGCTTGAGGCGTTCAATCTTAGCCTCTTCTTTTTCGATGTAGCCGGCGTACTTAAGTTGAATCTCAATCTGTTCTACTTCCTGGCGGTCCAGTTCAACGGCCGGCGCATCAACAAATTTCAGAAGGGTTGGGTAGTCGACGTACGGCCGGCGTAAGAAGGCATCGGCAGCGATGGCATCCTTAAGCGGCTTATCACCGTGGGCCACCACAAAGGCGTCAATTTCTTCCCCCGGTTTGATCCGGAAGTCCTTCAAGCGGGCGATTTCGTCTTCCACCCGTTGCTTCTTTTCTTCCATGGCCGCCAGGCGCTCATCGGACACCAGCCCGATTGCATGTCCCTTTTCCATCAAACGAAGGTCGGCGTTGTCGTGGCGTAGGATCAACCGGTACTCGGCCCGGCTAGTTAGCAAGCGGTAAGGTTCTTTGGTTCCCTTGGTGACTAGGTCGTCGATCATCACCCCAATGTAGGCGTCGGAGCGCTTCAAAACAAACGGTTCCTTGCCCTGGGCGCGCAGGCCGGCGTTAATCCCGGCGATCAGGCCTTGGCCGGCCGCCTCTTCGTACCCCGAGGTCCCGTTGGTCTGCCCAGCTGTGTAAAGATTGTTAACCAACTTGGTTTCCAGAGTGGCCTTTAATTGGTACGGGGCTACCACGTCGTATTCGATGGCGTAACCCGGCCGCATCAGTTCGGCGTGCTCCAACCCGGCCACCGAGTGGATCATCTGGTGCTGGATTTCTTCTGGCATTGACGTCGACAGCCCGTCCAAGTAAAACTCGTCGGTATCCCGCCCTTCCGGTTCCAAGAAGACCTGGTGGCGGTCCTTGTCGGCAAAGCGGACGATCTTATCTTCAATTGACGGACAGTAGCGTGGTCCCACCCCTTCGATCACCCCAGAGAACATTGGGGCGCGGTCGAGGTTGTTACGTAAAATTTCGTGGGTGGTCGGGTTAGTGTAGGTTAGCCAAGAAGAAATCTGGTCTTTGACCGGGATGTAGGAAGTGTCCGGCGTGTCAAAGGAGAAATGGTTTGGTGTTTGGTCACCCGGCTGTTCCTCGGTCTTGGAGTAATCAATCGTGTTCCCGTCCACTCGTGGCGGCGTCCCAGTCTTAAACCGCTGGAGGTCAAAGCCGAGCCGCTCCAGGGCTTCGGACAACTTAACGGCGGCCTTAGAGTTATTCGGGCCAGATTGGTACTGGAGTTCGCCGATGATGATCTTACCCCGGGCGGCCGTCCCGACCGTCAAAACCACTGCCTTGGCGTGGTAAGCCGCCCCGGTGTTGGTGATGACCCCCTTGACGGTGCCGTCTTCTACGATCAGGTCGTCAACCACCCCTTGGCGTAGGGTCAGGTTCTTTTCCTTTTCAATCGTCCACTTCATCTGGCGGTGGTAGGCGTGCTTATCGGCTTGTGCCCGCAGCGCCCGCACGGCCGGGCCCTTCCCGGTGTTGAGCATCCGCATCTGGATGTAGGTCTTATCAATGTTGTGACCCATCTCACCGCCGAGGGCGTCGATTTCGCGGACCACGACCCCCTTGGCCGGGCCCCCGAGTGACGGATTACATGGCATGAAGGCGACCATTTCCAGGCTGATCGTGATCAAGAGGGTCTTATTCCCCATCCGGGCAGCGGCTAGGGCGGCTTCGGAGCCGGCGTGCCCCGCCCCCACAACGATTACGTCGTAGTCGCCCCCGTTGTAGTTAACAACTTTGGTTTCCATTCTCGTTTCTTCCTCTACTTTCCTAAACAGAATTGGCTAAAGAGCTGGTCAAGCAACTCGTCTTGGTAGGTCTGGCCGGTAATTTCCCCCAGCGTGTTCCAAGCGTCGGTCATATCAATTTGCACCAGGTCAACCGGCATTCCGGCCTCGATCCCCTCCAAAACGGCGTTGAGCGAGTCAACTGCCTGGTGCAACAGGCCGATGTGGCGGACGTTAGTGACCATCACGGCGCCCCGATTAGATTCAATCCCCTCGTTAAAGAAGCGGTGGGCGATTGCTTGACCCAGTTCCTGCATCCCGGCGTGTTCCAAGATGGAGGTCTGAATGACCGGGTCACCGTTAACGAGTTCGGTTAGCTCAGCCAGGTCAACTTGGGCCGGCAGGTCGGTCTTGTTAAAGATCACCATCCGGGGTTTTTGTGCGGTGGCCTCAATTAGCGCCCGGTCCTCTTCGGTCAGCGGGCGGCTGGAGTCGATCAACAAGAGGATCAGGTCGGCGGTTTCAATCGCTTGCTTGGAGCGCTCAACCCCGATTTTTTCGACCGTGTCGTCGGTGTGACGGATCCCTGCCGTGTCAATTAGCTTCAGTGGTACCCCAGCCACATTGACGTATTCTTCAATCACGTCACGGGTCGTCCCCGCTACTTCGGTCACGATCGCCTTATCCTCGTGCAAGAGGGCGTTTAAAAGGCTCGACTTGCCGACGTTCGGTCGCCCAATGATGGCGGTGGCCAGGCCGTCGCGTAAGACCTTGCCTTCCTTGGCCGTTTGCAAGAGGGTTTCCAAGCGTTGGCGAACCTCGCTGGCCTTTTCCTTTAGCATCTTAGTGGTCATCTCTTCGACCGCGTCGTATTCGGGGTAGTCGATGTTGACCTCTACCTGGGCCAAAACGTCCAAGATATCTTGGCGTAGGGCCTTAATCAACCGCGACAGGTCCCCGTCGAGTTGGTTTAGGGCCACCTTCATCGACTTGTCAGTCTTGGCCCGGATCAGGTCCATCACCGCTTCGGCCTGGGAGAGGTCTAAACGGCCGTTTAAAAAGGCCCGCTTGGTGTACTCACCGGGTTCGGCCAACCGCGCCCCGTTGGTTAAGGTTAATTGTAGGACCCGGTTAGTCGCCAACAGCCCCCCATGGCAGTTGATTTCCACCACGTCTTCTTTGGTGTAGGTCTTGGGGGCTAACATCACCGAAACCATTACCTCATCTACCGTTTCCCCGCTTGCGGGATCGATGATGTGCCCGTAGTTAATGGTGTGGCTTTTAACTTGGTGAAGATCCTTGCCCTTAAAAATCCGGCTCACCACGTCTAGGGCCTGGTCGCCGGACACCCGGATGATTGAGATCCCCCCTTCCCCAACCGGGGTCGAGATTGCCGCAATTGTGTCTTGCTCTGAATTTGCCATCTGTTGGTCCTTTCTCGTTCAAAGAAAAAAGTGCCCCTCCACGAAGCCCCGGTTTCCCGCGGTCATGGTCAAAGCACTTTCACTACTCTAACGAAGTTTTCAATTTTAACGTATCTATTGTAAGAACTTTGCCCGCCCTTGTCAATTATTTGGGGGCGATCACGACCGAGCGGAAGGGTTCACGCCCCTGCGAATAGGTCTTGACGTTCGGATTATCCTCTAGTTGCTTATGCAAGAGTTTGCGTTCCCTGGCCGGCATCGGGTCCAAAAAGACCGCTTGGCCACTAGCGATGACGTCGGTGACCGCCCGCTCCCCAATCCGGGTAATTGTTTTCGCCCGCTTGGCCCGGTAGCCTTCGCTGTCTAAGGTCACCTGGGCGTCCTTGACCCCCTGGTAGTTTAAAAAGGCGACACTGAGCACCTCAAAGGCGTTGATCCGCCGCCCGTGGTAGCCAATTACCCTCCCGGGCGTTGGTGCGTTCAGCTCAATCGTGACGTCCTTGGCCCCGCTACTTTGAACCGTGGCTGAAACGTCAACCCCTAGTGCCCGGTAGGCCTGCTCCAGGTAGTCGACCAACTTGGTAGCGGCGGCCGACATCCGATGGAGGTTTTGTTCGTGGCGGGCGGCAATTTCCGCCGGGCTTAATTGACCGTCCGGCGCCCCTTCTGGCTGCTCAGTGGCCACTAGTTCTTCTATAAGTTGAGGCGTTTGCTCGGCGGGTTCTTCTTGTTGAACCGGAGCCACCTCTTCTGGTGACGATGACAGTATGGGCGTTGCTGGTTCAACCACTTTCTTGACCACCGCCTCAATCTTAACCGGCCGGGCGCCCAGGCCAAACAGGCCCCGCCGACCAGGGTCGACCACCGTGATGGTTAATTCCGCTTGCGGCTTGTTCAGGTCTTGTTGCGCCTTTAAAACGGCGTCTTGGTACGTTTTTCCTTGGTACTCACTCATTGACTTCCCCCTCGAAAAAAAAGGCAGGGAAAATTTCATTTTCTCCCGGCCTCTTATTCTATTTCTAAATTACTTGCGCTTGCTAGAGTAGGCCCGACGCTTGGCTTTTTCAATCTTGCGTTGCTTGGCCTTTTGTGCCGCCTGCTTTGCTTCGCGTTCCCGCCGAATCTTGAACGGGTTTTGGATCACTAAGGTCTGAACCACTTGGAAGGCGTTAGTGACCACCCAGTAGAGGGTGATGGCCGCCGAGAACTGGAGGGCCATAAAGAAGATCATGATTGGCATTACCCAGGTCATCGTCGTGGTCATCGAGTTCTTTTCTGGCATCGAGGCCATTGACAGCCAAGAAGAAATGAAGGTAAAGACCGCCGCCAGAATCGGTAAGACGAAGTAGGGGTCGGTGTGTCCTAACTGGAGCCACAAGAAGGTCCCCGTCTTTAATTGGGCCGTCCGCCAAATGGCTTGGTACAAGGCCCACATGACTGGCAACTGTATCAACAGTGGCAGCATCGACGCAAACGGGTTGACGCCCGCTTCCTTGTAGAGCTTTTGTTGCTCAATTTGTAGCTGCTGCATCGTTTCGCGGTCCTTAGACGAGTACTTTTTTTGCAGGGCCTTCAATTGCGGCGCCAGCTCCTGGGTCTTCATCATGGACTTGGTCTGGTAAAACATCAGTGGCAAGATGATGATCCGGATGATGATCGTAAAGATGATGATCCCCATCCCGTAACCGCCAAAGATGTTGGACAGCCAAATAATAAACCGCGAACAGTTGTAAACAATGTAGTGGTCCCAAATCCCGGTACTGTGACTGGTAATCGGCTTGTTAGAACATGCCGCCAGCAGCAGGGTGAGCCCTAAGATCCCCGTCAGACTTAAGACCTTTTTGCCGTGTTTTTTCAAACCTTGATCCTCTCTTTACTTTTCCTCAAACAGGTGTGCCAACGTAAGTGCATGGACCAGATTCTTCTTGATTTCCTTCATTGAAAGGTCGGCCGCCGATTTACGGGCGATTACCAAGAAGTCAACGTCCTGCTTTAATTCGGGCTTAACCTCGAGCAGGGTTTGGCGGATCCGTCGTTTGACCCAGCCCCGCTGGACGGCGTTGCCCACCTTTTTACCGACCGAAATCCCGACCCGGAAGTGGGGTTGGTTCGGTTTTTGCATCTGGTAGATCACAAACTTATGATTGGCCACTGAATTATGAGTTTCAAACACCCGTTGGAAGTCGCTTTCTTTTTTTACTCGGTACGATTTTTTCATTTAGTCAGTCTCCAACCCGTTAAACCAAAAAAGGGCCGGGCAACGACAACTACAACATCACGATTGCAGTATGTGGCTGCCCTGCCCCTTTTATGGTTACTTAACGTAACGATATTATGCAGATAATGCCTTGCGGCCCTTTTGACGCCGACGGGCTAATACCTTCCGGCCGTTGCTAGTGCTCATCCGAGCGCGGAAGCCGTGAACACGGGCACGGTGGCGCTTCTTAGGTTGAAATGTGCGCTTCATTGCTTTGTACCTCCTTAGCAGCTGATTTTTTTAGTTTCTTTATTAAAACGTCCGTTTAAAAAGAGTCCTCTCTTCAAACATACTTTTGAAGTATAGCATACTTTTGGGAGGGAAGGAACCGCCAAGTCGGCGAAAAAAATAAATTCCCCTTGACAGTTTTCCACAAATAATCCACAGCGTTGTGTATTTCTTTTTGCGGCGTCGACTTATCCACCGCCTTATCCAAAGGCTTTTGACTTATCCCACCCCGGTGGGTAAAGTTATCCACAAGCCGGTGGATAACTTTTGAAAACGCGGTCAGATCGGCGTTTGGAGCGGTGGATATCCCCACTAAGCTGTGGATAAATAGAATTAAGCCCCAGTTTTTCCACCTTTCCACACCCCTGGGGATAATTTCCACACACCGTTGTTTATAACTGGCTTTAAATTTTTCCACCTGTGGAAAACTCCGGCCAGGAATGATAAAATATCGGTTGTAAATTTTTTCTAATGCATTCAGACGTAGAGGAGGAATCATTTTGACTGAGCTCGATTCTCTTTGGGAAGCGATCCAAAATTCATTCCGTAAGTCTAAGGGCGATACGACTTACAAAAACTTAATTGCTCCGGCAAAACCCCTCGACTTCGCTAACGGCAGGCTTCGCATCCAGCTGCCCTCCCAGTACCACCGCGACTTTTGGGAGCAGCTGACCGACCAGGTCGTCGAAATCGTCTACCAACGCACCGGTCAAGAAATTCGCCCGGACTACGTGTTGGCAACCGATCCGACCCCCCTGGCCCAAACGCCGCCCCGGCCACAGTCGACCTTTAAAGAGGAAACGCCCCTCAACCCGGAGTACACCTTCCAAACCTTCATTGAAGGACGTAGCAACATGATGGCCTACGCTTCAGCCTTTGCGGCTTCCGAGTCCCCGGGTGACCAGTACAACCCGCTCCTGATTTACGGGGGCGTCGGCCTAGGCAAGACCCACTTGATGCAAGCCATCGCTAACAACATGAAGTTTCACAACCCTAGCGTACGGATCAAGTACGTAACCAGCGAAAACTTCATGAACGACTTCGTTAACTCGATTAAATCCGGGACCCAAGAGGAGTTCCGCCGCGAATACCGCGACCTCGACGCCCTCTTGGTCGATGATATCCAGTTCTTCGCCTCCAAGGGGGAGACGCAAACTGAATTCTTCAATACCTTTAACGTCTTATACGACAACAAAAAGCAGATTGTCCTGACCTCCGACAAGGATCCCCGCGAAATCCCCAACCTGACGGCACGGTTGGTCTCCCGCTTCATGTGGGGGGTCCCGGTCGAAATTACCTCGCCGGCACTGGAAACCCGGATTGCAATTTTAAAGTCCAAGGCTGAAGAAGAGCACCTCGACGTGCCAAACGACGTCTTAAACTTCGTTGCCCAACGCATCAACACCAACGTCCGCGAATTAGAAGGGGCCCTGATGAGAATCCGGGTCTTTTCCGAACTCCACCAGCAACCGATCACCCTCAAACTGGCTACCGAGGCCCTGCAGGGAATGGTTGCCAACACCGAAACGACGGTCACCATTGACCTAATTCAAAAGCGGGTCGCCACCTATTACAACATTAACCAATCCGACATTACCGGCAAAAAGCGAACCAAAAACATCGTTGTTCCCCGCCAGATTGCCATGTACCTGTCCCGGGAGTTAACCGATAATTCCCTACCAAAAATCGGTAAAGAATTCGGCGGCAAGGACCACACCACCGTACTGCACGCCATTGATAAGATCGAAAAGCAGGTTCAAGAAGACGCCCGCCTGCAGGGGGACTTGGTTAAGCTCAAAAACGACCTGCAAGCCTAGTTGGGGAAAACTTGGTCTTATGCCCAGAATTATCCCCAATTTATCCACAGGTGGAAAACTTGTTCTTGATCGGACCTACCGACTTTTCCACAGCATCCACAGGCCCTACTACCACTACTAACTATTTTTATTAATTTAAATTAACTATCAGGGAGGACTTCTTCATGAAATTCACCATTAACCGAGCTGCCTTTATCGGCCAACTCAACAACGTCTTACGGGCGGTTTCTTCCAAGTCAACGATTCCGATTTTGACGGGCTTAAAGCTGGTCGTCGACAACAATGAGATAGTATTAACCGGGAGTGACGCCGACATTAGCATTGAAACCACGCTAAGTGGCGCAGACGGTCAGTACCAATTGACGGTAGAAGAACCAGGCGCCATTGTGTTGCCCGCCCGTTTCTTCAGCGACATCGTCAAGAAGTTACCGGATCAACAAGTAACAATTGCTGTTACAGATGGTTTTCAAGCCCAGATTATGTCCGGAACGGCGGAGTTCGTCATTAATGGTCAAGACGCCAATAACTACCCGCACCTGCCGGAAATTGACACGGCTGCTAGCTTTGAAGTAGCGGCGGACCTATTTGCCGACGTAATTCGCCAAACCCAAATCGCCGTTTCTCACCAGGAAAGCCGGCCAATTTTAACCGGAATCCACGTTTCTTTAGCTGATGGGATTTTAACGGCCGTGGCCACGGATAGCCACCGCCTTTCCCAGCGCAAGGTTCGCTTGGAAAATGTTGGGGAGCGTCAAGTTGACGTGGTCATCCCCGGCACGTCTTTGACGGAACTATCGCGGATGATTGGTGACGTTAAGGATCCGGTTAAGATCCAAGTGACGGACAACCAGGCCCTCTTTGTCTTTGGTAACACCCACTTTTACTCCCGCCTGTTGGAGGGGAACTACCCGGACACGTCGCGCCTAATTCCGGACACGTCTGAAACGACGGTGGAACTGGATGCCAGTGCCTTTTTGGCGGCGATTGAACGGGCGTCGTTGCTTTCCCACCAGAGTAGAAACAACGTCGTTAAGTTGACGGTCGACCCGCAAGCGGGCCTGGCCAAGGTATCTGGTAACTCGGCCGACATCGGGAACGTGGAAGAAAACATCGCGACGGACCGGATGGAAGGAAGCGACTTGGAAATTTCCTTTAACCCCGACTTTATGGGTGACGCCCTGAAGTCCTTTGGTCAGGCTAAGATTATCCTGTCCTTTACGACGGCGTTGCGGCCTTTCACCCTGGTGCCAACGGAAGATTCCGATCAATTTGTCCAACTGATTACGCCAGTGCGGACTTATTAAACTTAAATAACAAAGCTTGTGAAACGGTCGGCGAGTTTGCCGGCCGTTTTTGTAATTAAAATTAAATATGGGCGTTTAAACGCGATTTGAGGGCAAAAGGTGATTTTTGCCCTCAAGGGGTCAAAAAAGCTCAGAAAGGCTCTGAAGGGGGAAAAATTTGTTTTTACCCCTCAAAAAAGCTATAATTGTACTATCAAATAAAGTAGGTGACGTGTGAACAAATGGAAAAAGAAGTCAAAATTGACGCACCCTTCATTACCCTAGGTCAGCTTCTAAAAGAAGAGGGCATCATCCCAACTGGGGGCGCTGCTAAGTGGTTCTTAAAGGAGCACGAAGTCAAGGTAAATGGGGAGTTAGATGATCGCCGGGGGAAGAAACTTTACCCCGGCGATCACATTGATGTCGTCGGAATCGAGCAAGTTGTTATCGCAACCAACTAGGAGCATCCGATGATTCTCCAGGAGCTTCAGTTAAGTCATTACCGTAACTATGAGGAACTGGCGGTGACCTTTGCGCCGGGGATCAACGTCTTAATTGGAGAAAACGCCCAGGGGAAAACCAACCTGCTGGAGGCCATCTACCTGTTGGCCTTCACCAAGAGTCACCGGACGGCCAAGGACCGGGAGTTAATTGGCTGGCACCAAAAGCTGGCCCGGGTGAGCGGCGTGGTTGAGCGAGCGAGCGGCCGCCTTCCCTTAGAGGTGCAAATCTCCACCAGTGGCAAGCGGGTAAAGGTCAACCACCTCTTTCAAAAGCGGCTTTCCACTTACGTTGGGAACCTCAACGTAGTTTTGTTTGCCCCCGAAGACCTTGCCCTAGTTAAGGGGGCACCGGTGAACCGGCGCCAGTTTATGGACATGGAATTTGGCCAGATGAGTAGCAAGTATTTGTACAACGTCAGCCGCTTCAACCAGCAGCTCGCCCAACGTAACGCCTACTTGCGCCAGTTCAAGTATGGCCAACAAAGTGATCGGATTTTACTCGGGGTGATCACGGATCAACTCGCTTCGGTGGGGGGCGAAGTAGTGGTGGCTCGCCAACAGTTAGTCAAGCGGTTGGGAAAGTGGGCGGCTGAATTACACCACCACATTTCCAAGCAAAAAGAAGAGCTGAGCTTACAGTACGTTAGCCAAGTTGAAGTGGACGATCAAACGACCGAAGAGGAAGCGGTCGCCCAACTGCGCCGCCTCTATTCAGAAAACGAGGAGCGAGAAATCGAGCACGGGACCAGCCTGATTGGCCCGCAGCGCGATGACATCCACTTCATCGTCAACGGTCAAAACGTGCAACGCTTCGGTTCCCAAGGTCAACAGCGGACCACCGCTTTGGCCGTTAAATTAGCCGAGATTGACCTGATGAAAGAGCAGACTGGTGAATACCCCCTGCTCTTGTTAGACGACGTCTTGTCCGAGTTAGATGACGACCGGCAAACCCACTTACTGACGGCGATTCAAGATAAGGTGCAAACCTTTATCACCACTACTAGTTTGAGTGGGGTGGCTCGGCAACTAATTCACCACCCAACCATCTTCACGATTCAAAGTGGCACACTCACAAAGGAGGAAGACTAGTGACCCAACAAGAAGAACAAGCACGTAAAGCGGAACTAGCTAGCGAATACGACGCCAGCCAGATCCAGGTCTTAAAGGGGTTAGAGGCCGTGCGTAAGCGGCCCGGTATGTACATTGGTTCCACCACCGTCCAGGGACTGCACCACTTGGTGTGGGAAATCGTCGACAACGGGATCGACGAAGCCCTGGCCGGTTTTTGTGATGAAATCAACGTAATTGTTGAACCGGATAACTCGATCATCGTGACCGACAACGGGCGGGGGATCCCGGTCGATATCCAAAAGGAGACCGGCAAACCCGCGCTTGAAACGGTCTTTACCGTCCTCCACGCCGGTGGGAAGTTCGGTAACGGCGGTTACAAGGTTTCTGGGGGTCTCCACGGGGTAGGGGCCTCGGTCGTCAACGCCCTGTCAACGGAGCTAGACGTCAAGGTCGCCCGCCAAGGCAAGGAATACTACATGGACTTTGCAAGGGGCCACGTCAACACCGCCATGAAGGTGATCAAAGACGACCTGCCGCAATCGGCCCACGGGACCACGGTGCATTTCGTCCCGGACCCGGAAATCTTCCGGGAAACGACCGTCTACAACATCAACACCCTGATTGACCGCTTGCGGGAACTAGCCTTTTTAAACAAGGGGCTTAAGATCACGGTGGAAGACCGTCGGGAAGGCAAGGAGAAACAGGAATCCTTCCACTACGAAGGCGGGATTCGTCACTACGTTGAATTCCTCAATGAGGGCCACGAGCTACTCTTTGACCCGCCAATTTACGTGGAGGGGGAATACAAGGGGATCACGGTGGAAGTTTCCTTGCAATACACCGATGACTACCGGTCCAACCTCTTAACCTTCACTAACAACATCCACACCTACGAAGGTGGGACCCACGAGACGGGCTTTAAGACCGCTTTGACCCGGGTGATTAATGATTACGGGCGTAAGAGCGGGCAAATCAAGGGTAACGTCACTCTATCCGGGGAAGACGTGCGCGAAGGCCTGACCGCCGTGGTGTCCATCAAGCACCCGAACCCGCAGTTTGAGGGGCAAACCAAGACCAAGCTGTCTAACTCCGACGCTAGAACGGCGACTGACCACATCTTCGCCGAAACGATGACCCGCTTCATGATGGAAAACCCGGACGTGGCCCGCAAGATCGTCGAAAAGGGGATGCTAGCAAGCAAGGCCCGCGACGCCGCTAAGCGCGCCCGGGAAGTGACCCGTAAGAAGAGCGGCTTGGAAATCTCGAACTTACCAGGAAAGCTGGCTGATAACACCAGCAAGGACCCGGCCATTTCTGAGCTCTTCATTGTCGAAGGGGACTCGGCCGGTGGGAGCGCCAAGCAGGGGCGTTCCCGCTTGACCCAAGCCATCTTGCCAATCCGGGGGAAGATCTTAAACGTGGAAAAGGCCTCCTTAAACCGGGTTTTGGCCAACGAAGAAATCCGCTCCCTGTTTACGGCGCTAGGAACTGGCTTTGGCGACGACTTTGACGTCAACAAGGCTAACTACCACAAGCTGATCATCATGACCGATGCCGACGTCGACGGGGCCCACATCCGGACCCTGTTGTTGACCCTCTTCTACCGCTTCATGCGGCCGATGATCGAAAAGGGCTACGTTTACATCGCCCAGCCGCCGCTGTACCAAGTTCGGCAAGGGAAGTTTGTTAAGTACATCGAAAATGACGAGGAACTAGAACGGGTGGTCAACTCCCTGCAACCAAGCCCTAAGCCGGTTATCCAACGCTACAAGGGGCTGGGGGAAATGGACGCCGAACAACTTTGGGAAACGACCATGGATCCGGCTAACCGGCACCTGTTGCGGGTGAAGTTAGACGATGCCAAGGCCGCCGATGAAATTTTCCCGATGCTGATGGGGACCAAGGTGGGCCCGCGGCGGGAATTCATCGAAGAAAACGCCACCTTCGTGGAAAACTTGGACCTGTAAGAACTGATATTGAGGAGGAATAAGCGTGCCAGAACAAGAGATGCCTGGACGGATAACCGACGTTAATCTGACCAGCCAAATGCGGAATTCATTCTTGGATTACGCCATGAGTGTCATCGTCTCCCGGGCCCTACCTGACGTTCGTGATGGTTTAAAGCCGGTTCAGCGCCGGATTTTATACGGGATGAACGAACTGGGGGTCACTCCGGATAAGCCCTACAAGAAGTCGGCCCGGATCGTGGGGGACGTCATGGGGAAATTTCACCCCCACGGGGACTCTTCGATTTACGAGGGGCTCGTTCGGATGGCCCAAGACTTCTCCTACCGTTACATGCTGGTCGACGGGCATGGTAACTTCGGCTCCGTCGATGGGGACGGGGCGGCCGCCATGCGGTACACCGAAGCTAAGATGAGCAAGATCGCCGTCGAAATGCTGCGCGACATCAACAAGGACACCGTTGATTTCCAAGACAACTACGACGGTACCGAAAAAGAACCGGCTGTCCTGCCGGCCCGCTTCCCGAACCTCTTGGTGAACGGGGCCTCGGGGATTGCCGTCGGGATGGCTACCAACATCCCAACCCATAACCTGGGCGAAGTAATCTCGGCAATTCACATGCTGATGAATAACCCGGACGTGACGGTTGCCGAGCTGATGAAGGCCTTACCAGGACCGGACTTCCCAACCGGGGGCGTGGTCATGGGTAAAGCGGGGATTCGCCAGGCCTACGAGAGCGGTCAGGGTTCGATTATCGTCCGGGCCAAGGTGGAAATTGAGGAGCAAAAGAACGGCAAGCAACGGATCGTCGTTCACGAAATTCCGTACATGGTTAACAAGGCCAAACTGATCGAGCGGATCGCCAACCTCGCCCGGGAAAAGGAAATCGATGGGATTACCGATGTCAACGACGAAACCGACCGGGAAGGGATGCGGATCGTAATTGACGTTCGCCGCGACGCCAGTGCCGAGGTGATCTTAAATAACCTCTACAAGATGACCCTGATGCAAACGACTTACAACTTCAACATGTTGGCGATCGTTAAGGGCGCCCCGAAGATCCTGTCATTAAAAGAGATCCTTCAGTACTACTTGGAACACCAAGAAGAAGTGGTTCGCCGGCGGACCGAATTCGACTTGAAAAAGGCCCAAAACCGGGCCCACATCGTCGCCGGGTTACGGATTGCCTTGGATCACATCGACGCGATCATCAACATCATCCGGAGCTCGGAAACTTCCGAACTGGCTAAGCAACGGCTGATGGACGACTACAGCCTGTCCGATCGCCAAGCCCAAGCCATTTTGGACCTGCGGCTGGTACGCCTGACCGGGTTGGAACGCGAAAAAATTGAAGACGAGTACCAAAAACTGGTGGCCGCCATTGCAGATTATAAGGACATCTTGGCCCACCAGGAACGGATTAACCAGATCATTTACGATGAACTGATGGAAATCCAAAACAAGTTTGGTGACGAGCGCCGGACCGAATTACAAGTCGGCGACATTTCCAACATCGAAGACGAAGACCTGATCGAAGAAGAAGACATCATCGTCACACTCACCCACAATGGTTACGTCAAGCGCTTGCCGGTTGACGAATTTAAGGCCCAGAACCGTGGGGGCCGCGGGGTGAAGGGAATGGGCGTCCACAGTGACGACTTCATCGAGCACCTGGTCGCTAGTTCCACTCACGACCTCTTGCTCTTCTTCACCAACACCGGGAAGGTCTTTGCCATGAAGGGCTACGAAATTCCAGAGTACGGTCGGGCCGCCCAGGGGATTCCGATCATTAACCTCCTGGACGTCGACGGCAAGGAAAAGGTGACCGCCGTGATTAACGTTGCCCAAAGAGAAGACGACTTACAAAAGGACCTCTTCTTTGTGACCCGGCAGGGAACGGTTAAGCGCACGCCGGTGACGGAATTTAAGAACATTCGCTCTAACGGGATCAAGGCCATTAACCTGCACGAGGGTGATGAACTGATCAACGTGGCGATTGTCGATGACGATCAAAACATGATTCTAGGGACCCACCTGGGCCACGCCGCCACCTTTAAGGTGAGTGCCGTTCGGTCAATGGGACGATCCGCCGCCGGGGTCCGGGGGGCCCGCCTACGGGACGGTGACTACCTGATTGGTGCCGCACCGTTAAACGAGGATGACCAGGTTCTGGTTATCTCGGAAAAGGGCTACGGCAAGAAGACGCCGGCCAGCGAGTACCCAATTAAGGGCCGGGGTGGCCTGGGGATCAAGACCGTCAACGTGACTGAAAAGAACGGGCCACTCGCCGGGTTAACCACCGTTCAGGGGGACGAAGACCTGATGGTGGTGACCGATAAGGGGGTCATCATCCGCTTTGGCGTTGAATCCGTCTCCCAAACCGGGCGCTCAGCAATTGGGGTCCACCTGATCAAGATGGACGCCGACTCAGTGGTGGCCACGATGACCAAGGTCGAAAAAGAGACCGCAGAAACGGATCCAACCGAAGCAAGCGCTGAAGAAGCCGAAACGCCGGTTGAAGGTCCCGACGAAATTTAATTAAAAACTTTCGTGATAAAGATCCGGAATTGCGTACTTAGAGATTAGGGAAGCAATTCCGGATCTTTTGTTACCCTAGATTTAACTTGTGATTGACCAAAATTTATGCTAATATTCTATTCTGTGAGTATACGTAACGACGTCTACTCTCCTTGTTCCCTTCGAAGAGCGGAGGGGGCCAGAGTCCATAAGGAGGTGTAACATTCATGGAAACGCGCAAATATGAAATTACTTACATCATTCGTCCTGATATCGAAGAATCTGCAAAGAGCGAGCTGGTAGCCCGCTTCGACAAGATCTTGGCGGACAATGGTGCAACCGTAGTTGACTCAGCTGACTGGGACACGCGTCGGTTCGCTTACCAAATCGGCAAGTACACTGAAGGTACTTACCACATCGTAAACGTGACTGCCGACAGCGATGCTTCATTAAACGAATTCGATCGTTTGGCTAAGTTCAGCGACGACATCCTGCGTCACATGATCGTTAAGCGCGGCTAAGCTTAACGGTTAACAGTAGAAGAGGGGAGTGCGATAGCCGATGCTAAATCGTGTAGTATTAACTGGGCGACTAACACGGGATCCGGAATTGACCTACACCCAAAGTGGAACCCCCGTTTTACGGTTCTCAATTGCCGTTGACCGGCAGTTTAAGAACCGGGAAACGGGCCGGCGGGACGCTGACTTCATTAACTGCGTCATCTGGCGTACGTCAGCAGAAAACTTTGCCCGCTTTACCCACAAGGGCGCACTCGTCGGTCTTGATGGCCGACTGTCCACCAGTAACTATGAAAACCAACAGGGACAACGGGTTTACCGGACGGAAGTAACGGTCGAAAACTTCGCCCTGTTGGAACCGCGGTCCGCTAATAACGGTAATGGTGGTTACAACGGTGGGGGTTATAACAACGGCGGCAATGGTTTTAACAACCAGGGCCAGTCCTTTGGCAATAACGCCTACGGTAACAGTGGCAATTTCGGGGCCGCTCCTCAAAATAATTTCGGGGGGTCACCGGCTCCCGCCAACCAGTCGTACAACGGAAACTTCAACCAACCCCAGGGAGGCGTCTTTAAGCAAGGCCCAACCCAAATTGATGCCGATAGCCTGCCATTTAGCAAGGATAACGACACCACGCCCGCTGCTGGTGATAACGGCGCCGTCAACATTGACGACAACGCCGCCTTCAGCGCAAACCCGGGGTCCGGTTCGGCAAGTTCTGCAAGCGACGCTGACGGGATGCCTTCATCAGATGACCTACCCTTCTAAAGAAAAGACAACTACTAAACAATAAGGGAGGTAATTTCATGGCTCAACAACGTCGTGGTGGCCGTCGTCGCCGTAAGGTTGACTTCATCGCCGCAAACCACATTGAATACATCGATTACAAAGACACTGATTTACTGCGCCGGTTCATTTCCGAACGGGGTAAGATCTTACCACGCCGGGTGACCGGGACCAGTGCTAAGAACCAACGCCGCTTGACGATTGCCATCAAGCGCGCACGGATCATGGGCTTGCTGCCATTCGTTGCAGAAGACTAGGATTCCCAATAAAAAACGTTATCGCATTGATTTGCGATAGCGTTTTTTATTTGCCCCCGAATCCGGTGGGGGTATGATATGATTAAAAAGATACCGTAAGTTACTTTTAAAGGGGGGCAGGGAAATGTTTGAGCGTTGGTTTGGCCGGGAAAGCGTCCGGCGACTCTTGGGTAGTCGGGTCTTTCAACTAACCCTTGCCTACGTCATGTTGATGTCGTTGGTGACGGTTATCGTTGGCTTCGCCTTTAACTGGCGGGTGGGGCTAATCATTTTAGCCTTTATTCTGCTTTGCCTCTTGGTGGCCTTAGCCCTCTTGCAGCGGCTGGCTTCGAGCACCGAAGCCTACGTTAACGACTTGGCTTACCAGGTCCGTCAGGGGCAAGAAGAGGCCCTCTTTGAAATGCCAATTGGGATGATCTTGCTCGATGAAAACGGGGTGGTGCGTTGGATTAATCCCTACATGGCCCGCTACTTTGATCAGCGCCTAGTGGTTGGCCAAGACCTGACCGCGGTTGATGAGCGGCTAGCTTCCTTGGTCAATAAGCACCGCCGCGACGAACACTCGGTGGTCGTCACCTGGCAAGCGCGCCAGTTTGAGTTCTTGGTCCAGGACCGCTTGCATGCCGTTTACTTAATGGACGTGACCGAATACGAGCAGATCAACGACCGTTATCGGCAAGAACGGCTCTTCTTGGGGAACGTCTACCTCGATAATTACGTTGAATTAGTTCAGGGGATGAGCGACTCGGAAGTTTCTAACTTGCGCAACTACGTGACCTCAGAGCTAACCGCTTGGGCCAAGTACCACCACCTTTTGGTTAAGGTAATTGACGATGATAACTACCTACTGATTGGGCACGAGGGGGACTTAAACCGCCTGGAAGAAGATAAGTTCCGGGTCCTCGATAAGATTCGCCAAAACACGTCGCGCCAAAACTCGCCGGTGACCCTATCAATTGGGATCGCCTACGGGCAAAGTGACCTGGTTAAACTAGCCGACACCGCCCAAAAGAACCTCGACCTCGCCCTCGGGCGTGGGGGGGACCAGGTGGTCGTCCGGGCCGAAAACGGGCAAGCCCGCTTCTACGGGGGGAAGACCAACCCAATGGAAAAGCGGACCCGGGTACGGGCGCGGATGATTGCCCAGGCCCTACGCGAATTGATGAACCAAGCCGACCAGATCTTCGTTGTCGGCCATGCCAAGCCCGACATGGATTCTCTGGGGGCGTGCCTGGGGATTCGGCGGATTGCCGAAATGAACCAGCACCAGTGTTGGGTAGTCTTTGATAACCAACAGGTCCACTCAGACGTTGCCCGTCTGATGGGGGAAATTAACGAATACCAGTCGATTAAAGACTACGTGATTTCACCAGCCGAGGCGCTAGAAAAGGCGAGCGCTAAGAGCCTGTTGGTGATGGTTGACCACTCCAAGGTGTCAATCTCGATGGCGCCGGAACTTTGTGCTAAACTATCAAACCGAATGGTGATTATTGACCACCACCGGCGGGGCGAAGAATTCCCGGAAAACCCGCTGTTGGTTTATAACGAGCCCTACGCCTCCTCGACGTGTGAGCTAATCACCGAAATGTTTGAGTACCAACCACGGGAAAGCCAGGGGCTCAACCGCTTGGAAGCCACCGCCATGCTGACGGGGATCCGGGTCGACACCAAGTCCTTTAGCCAAAACGCCGGTACCCGGACTTACGATGCGGCCTCCTACCTGCGTTCGGCCGGGGCCGATGGGATGTTAATCCAACGGCTGATGAAGGAAAACCCGGCCAGCTTTTTAGCGCGCAACCACTTGATCGCGGCGGTGACCTTCATCAATGACAAAATGGCACTGTGCGTGGGCGAAGACGACCGGGTGTACGATCCGGTCACGGCGGCCCAGGCGGCCGATATGCTCTTGCAAATGGACGGCATCGACGCCTCCTTTGTGATTACCAGACGCTCCAACGACGTCGTGGGCATTTCGGCCCGCTCGCTAGGGGACTTTAACGTCCAGGTAATCATGGAGCAGATGGGCGGTGGGGGTCACTTAGCCAACGCCGCGACCCAGGTGACGGGCAAGACGGTCACTGAGGTCAAAGACCAACTAGAGCAGCTTTTAAATGGGGAACAGCTCCCCAACGGAAAAGAAGAAACGGAGGAAGACTAATGAAAGTTATCTTTACTGAAGACGTCAAGGGACGCGGTAAGCGCGGGGAAATCAAAAACGTTCCTGATGGTTACGCCCAAAATTTCTTGATCCCCCGGGGGAAGGCCAAGGAAGCTAACAAGGCGGCCATGAGCGAATTAGCCGGCCAGGAACGCTCCAGGGAAAAGCACGAGGCCGAAGAATTAGCGGCGGCCAAGGAGTTAAAGAAGGTCTTAGAAGACGATAAAACGGTCGTTGAGTTAACCGGGAAGGCCGGAACGGATGGCCGGATGTTTGGTTCGGTTTCGACCAAGCAAATTGCCACCGCCTTAGAAAAGCAGTACCAAATCAAGCTGGATAAGCGCAAGATGGAATTGGCGGCCCCAATTCGGGCCCTGGGCTACGTGAACGTCCCGGTTAAGCTACACCACGATGTTGAAGCGACCTTGCGGGTGCACATTGCTGAAAAGTAGTTCGTCCTGGCGCCAGGTCAAAGTGAAAGGGCAAGGAATGGGAAATGGATACTCGTCCAGAAATTAGTCGGACGCCCCCCCGCAACATTGAGGCTGAGCAAGCCGTTTTGGGGGCGATCCTGTTAAAGGATGACGCGATTGTCGAGGCGATGGAATACGTCAAAGAAGACGACTTCTACACCCGCCAGCACCAGCTCCTCTTTAAGACCATGGTTGCCTTAAATGACAACGATAAGCCGATCGATGTTGTTTCCATGCAAGTGGAGCTCAACCGCCAAAACCAGCTCGAGGCGGTGGGCGGAATTCAGTACCTCGCCAAGCTCGCCGCGGCGGTTCCTACGGCGGCTGACGTCGGCTTTTACGCCAAGATCGTTCACGATAAAGCAACGGCGCGGCGTTTAATCGATACGGCCACCAAGATTGCTAGTGAGGGTTACGAGGATGCCGATGAGATCACCGACATGCTCGACCGGGCGGAGCAGTCGATTTTAAACGTGGCGGAGGACAATAACCAATCGGAGATGCAAAACATCGAAGAAGTGGTGCACGAAGCCGCCAACCACACTTACGAGCTCTCTAAGCAGCAAACCCGGGTGACCGGGCTGCGGACCGGCTACCCGCAACTAGACAACATGACGACCGGGTTACACGAAGACGAACTGATCATCTTGGCGGCCCGGCCGGCGATGGGGAAGACTGCCTTTGCCTTAAACATCGCCCAAAACGTGGCGGTCCGTGGGGATAACCAGCCAACCGTCGCCATCTTCAGCCTGGAAATGGGGGCGGAGTCGTTAGTCAACCGGATGCTGTGCGCCGAAGGGGGGATTAACGCCAACCACCTGCGGACCGGGAACCTCGATACCGATGAGTGGGACGCACTTTGGGTGGCCATGGGGAGCCTGGCGGGGACCAACGTCTACATCGACGACACCGCCGGGATCAAGGTCCCCGAAATCCGGGCTAAGTGCCGGCGCTTAAAGAAGCGGACTGGGAACCTGTCTTTGATCGTGATCGATTACTTGCAACTGATCGAAGGGAGCAACTCGGAAAACCGGCAACAAGAAGTCTCCGAAATCTCCCGGCAGCTAAAGAAGCTCGCTAAGGAATTATCGGTGCCGGTAATCGCCCTCTCGCAGCTTTCGCGGGGGGTTGAACAGCGCCAAGATAAGCGCCCGGTTATGTCCGACATCCGGGAATCCGGGTCAATCGAACAGGACGCCGACATCGTAGCCTTCTTATACCGCGACGATTACTACACCCGCGAACAACAAGAGGACGGGGCGCCGCAAGCGGGAAGCGACCAGGAGGCCGAAAACTCGCTGTCGGAAGTCGAAGTCATCATTGAAAAGAACCGGAGTGGTCCGCGGGGAACCGTCAAACTACTCTTTAATAAGGCCTACAACAAGTTTGCCTCGGTCGATTTCACGCCGGGGCAGGGGCCACAATAACTAAGTGAAAGTTACCGTAACGTCCTTTAGGGATGCTTACGGTACTTTTGTGTTGTCTAAAATTAAGGAAACTAGGTGAGGAAATGCAAACAGAAATTAAGTTTCGTTGGCTGTTGCTCGGTAGCTTTTTGGTTAACGTTGGGAACAGCTTTATTTGGCCGCTGACGACGGTCTACATCCACGATCAACTACACCAGTCACTGACGGTTTCTGGAATTGTGCTCCTCTTTTATTCCGGAACTAACGTGATCGGTTCCTACGTCGGTGGGCGGTTATTTGACAAGTACTCGCCCCAACGGCTAACCCTCGGGGGGATCGTGGCGGCGGTAATCTTCATGGGGGTGTTGGTCTTTAAAAACGACTGGCCGACCTACCCGATCATGCTCGCCCTGATTGGGATCGTCAACGGGTGGTTGATGACGATGCACAACTCCTACGGTGCCCGGATGCGCAGTCGGGATGGGCGCTTCGTTTTTAACATGCTCTACTTTGCCAATAACTTGGGGATGGTCTTTGGGACCACGATTGTCGGCCCGCTTTACCAGTATGCCCACGATAACGTGGGGCCACTGTTCTTGGTGACCATGGTCATTTACGCCGCCTTTTCCTTAGTGGTGATCAAGTTCTACCAAATTGCCGTCATCAAACGGCCCCAGCACGAAGAAAAACTGGTTAAGTTGCCCCGGGCCAATTCCCAGCTGATTTGGACAATGAGCGGCGCCCTGTTGGTGATCTGGATGATGTACTCGCAATGGTCATCCAACATGTCGGTTTACATTACCGGTCACGGGGTTTCCATGACTAGCTACTCGCTGTTGTGGACGATCAACGGGCTCTTGATCGTGGTCTTGCAGATGGCGATTAACTGGTTAAACCGGCGGATGAACAACGATCACCTTTACTTGTACTTTGGCGCCGCCATGTTAGGGCTGTCCTTTTTGATCCTGCCCTTTGCCAAGGGCTACGGGGCCTTCGTCTTCTCAATGGTCGTGCTAACCCTGGGGGAGGCAACGGCGATTCCAACGATCCCGGCCCTGGTCAACCAGCTGTGCCCAATGGAAGATAAGGGGCGCTACCAAGGGATCGTCAATTCTTTTGGTTCGGCCGGCAAGGCGCTGGGCCCCTTATTTGGTGGCCTGGTGATCGAACGGTTTAGCTATCAGCCCCTCTTTTACGTCTGTACGTTAGCAATCCTTGGTGCCGGCTTAGTTTCCTGGTTGATGATTGAAAAGAATCACCGCCAGGCTGAATACTACTAGGGGGTGAGCGTGTGTTTTACCAAAATTACGATGAAGTTCGTGGCGAGGACCGCTGGGGGATGGTCGGCAAGGTCGGCGACCCCTTTAGGGAGGATTGCCTACTAGCGGCACCCTGCTACAAGTGTCACCGCCAGCCACTGGTGATCGCCGAGCGCAACTGGGAGGCCACCAACAACGACGACTCGCAACAGTACCAGATTCTAGTGGCCTGTACCCACTGCGGGGCGGTCGATGAGTTTACCGTCAACCAGGGAAGAGAAGGGGTGCTCAGTCAGCTCAAGTACAGCCACCAACGGGTGAGTGTTAACGACGTCAAAGCTGAATCGCAAGAGGGTGGGAAGTAACCTTTGAAAAGATAACAAGGAGAGTGGGAAATAACCTTCTCGGCAGGTCGTATGACTAAGCTAGGACGAACGGTTAGTGCAGAATGCACTGTTCTTCGGCCTGCTTAGGCACTAGGCCTGCGGTTATTTACCACGTTTTCTGTCTAACATTCGGGAATACAACAAGGGGCTGGGAGAAAACACAGTTTTCTCCCAGCCCCTTGTTTTTAGGTATAAAAAAACCGCCACCCAAGCGGTGACGGAATGAAATGGGCAGTCAGGGGATCGAACCCTGGACACCCGGATTAAGAGTCCGGTGCTCTGCCAGCTGAGCTAACTGCCCATGTCATGTCTAACACAACATTATTAACTATATCAGATGTGGTCTAATTTAGCAAGACCTTTTTGTGAAAAAAGTTGGAGGGCCGGGATCCACCCACCCGGTGTGGTATAATTAAGTTTACGATCAATTAACGAAGAATGAAAAAAGATGGATGCGGAGGGACCGACATGGCCAAGAAAGTTTTGGTTGTTGACGATGAAAAACCGATTTCGGATATCATTAAGTTTAACCTAGAAAAGGAGGGCTATGAAGTCGTCGTGGCTTACGACGGGGAAGAGGCCCTGCAAAAGGTCGAAAGCGAGTCACCGGATCTGATCGTCTTAGACCTGATGCTGCCCAAAATTGACGGCCTGGAAGTGGCTAAGCAGGTGCGGGCTAAGCGTTCGACGCCAATCATCATGGTAACGGCTAAGGATTCGGAACTCGATAAGGTTTTGGGCCTTGAGTTGGGGGCCGACGATTACGTTACCAAGCCGTTTTCTAACCGTGAGCTAGTGGCCCGGGTTAAGGCTAACCTGCGCCGCCAAGACGCCACCGTTTCACCGGCGAACGACGACCGGACCGCCGATATCAAGGTGGGGGATTTGACCATCCACCCGGACGCCTATACGGTCACCAAGCGGGGCGAAAACATCAACCTGACCCACCGGGAGTTCGAGCTCTTGCACTACCTCGCCCAACACATTGGCCAGGTCATCAACCGGGAGCACCTCTTGCAAACGGTGTGGGGCTACGATTACTTTGGTGACGTCCGGACCGTTGACGTAACGGTGCGCCGGTTGCGTGAAAAAATCGAAGATAACCCGAGTCACCCCCAGTGGCTGATCACGCGGCGGGGGGTCGGTTACTACCTAGCCAACCCGAATCAGGATTAAGGGCCTGAATCGTGAACAGCAAAATCAAATTCTACCAGTCGATCCACTTTAAAATCGCCCTTGTCTTTGCGCTGATGCTGATGCTGACGCTCGAAGTGGTGGGGGCGGTTTTTGTGCGTCAACTGGAACACCAAGAACTCGCCAACTTCAAGCAACAAATTGAGTTGCCGTCTTACATCGACAATTCCTTGGCCACCCAACTGACCAGCACCGATACCAAAACGGCCAACAAGGAAATTAAAACGATCCTCGCCCGGGTCAACAACACCAGTATCACCGAGATCCGGGTGGTCGATGCCAAGGGGATCATTCGCGGGACCAGTAGTTCGGGCAACCAGGGGATCGTCGGGCAAAAGACCACCGACACGGTAATTAAAAACACCCTGGTCAACAACCGCTCCCACACCGAAAACCTCTACGACAGCGCCAACCACAACCGCTACTACGTCAGTGTCGTGCCGCTGTTAGCCAGTGGCAACGCCAATAACGTGGTCGGGGTCGTTTACATGCGGGCCAACCTCGAGGGGGTCTATTCGACGATCAACTCGATCTCCTTGATCTACCTGTCGGCGGCTTTGATCACGATTGTCCTGGGGCTGGGGTTAGCGGTCCTAATTTCCCGGGAAATTACCCGGCCGATTGAAGAAATGCGCAAGCAGACCCTACGGATTGCCCGTGGGGACTTCTCCGGGCAGGTTAAGGTGATGGGCAACGACGAACTAGGCCAACTGGCCGGGGCAGTTAACAACCTCTCGGTGCGGGTGGAGGAGTCCCAAGAGTCCTCGGATGCCGAACGGCGCCGGTTGGATTCAGTCCTCTCCCACATGTCTGACGGGGTGTTGGCCACCGACCGCCGGGGTAACCTGACGATCGTTAATAACACCGCCCTCCAGTTTTTAAACATCGCTGACGAAGAGCAGGTGCTCGGCAAGTCGATTTTGGACGTCTTAAAGATTCGGCGCCAATTCTCGATTCGCCACCTAGTCGACGAAGACCAAGACCAGGTTATCTTGGATGATTTAAACGAGGACCTAATTTTATCGGCCTACTTCTCGCCGATTAAGCGGGAATCGGGCTTTGTCTCGGGTCTAGTTTGCGTCTTACATGACGTGACCTCCCAGCAAAAAGAGGAACGTGAACGTAAGGAGTTCGTTTCCAACGTTTCCCATGAATTACGGACGCCGCTGACCTCGGTCAAGTCCTATGTGGAAGCCCTCAGTGACGGGGCGATCAACGACCCGGAATTAGCCCCCCGCTTCTTAGGGGTGGTATCGGATGAAACCGAGCGGATGATCCGGATGATTAACGACCTCCTTAGCCTGTCGCGGATGGATTCGGGAACGGCTAAGTTAAACTTGGAGTACGTCAACATTAACGAGCTGTTTAACTACATTCTCAACCGTTTTGACATGATCATCAAAAACGAGGCCGCGGATCCGAGCCAAAAGAAGTACACGATTGTCCGTTACTTCACCAAAAAGGACCTGTGGGTTGAAATCGACACCGATAAGTTTACCCAGGTGGTCGATAACATCATGAACAACGCCGTTAAGTACTCACCGGACGGCGGGGTCATTACCGCCCGCCTGTTGGAGACCCACAACCACGTGATCCTGTCGATTTCTGACCAGGGGCTGGGGATTCCAAGAAAGGACCTCGGCCACATCTTTGACCGCTTCTTCCGGGTTGATAAGGCCCGCTCCAGAAAGCAGGGCGGTACCGGGCTGGGCTTGGCGATTTCAAAGGAAGTCGTTAACCTGCTAGGCGGCCAAATCTGGGTTGATTCGGTTGAAGGCAAGGGGTCCACCTTCTACATTTCCTTGCCATACGTACCATACGAAGAGGAGGAATGGGATGATCAAGCAGATTAAAAAGAGCAGCCTGACGATTGCCCTGGTGATCGTGGTGGCCCTGTCGGCCGTTTTGTCGGCCAGCGTCTGGATCAATCCCTTCCACTACGAGCGGGGCAGCGGGGACAGCACGAGTACCTCGGCGCGCCAAGACACCGTTCAATCCCTGAGTGACATTTATAAGCCCACCGAGGTGATCCGTACCTACCAGGACCGGTCGCAAAAGCTTCTCTATGACCAGGCTAAAAACCCGGTCATGGTGATTGAACAACAGGTCCGCAAGTGGGAGTTAAAGCACCTTACCCGGGTCGTTAACAACGATTCGGCGGCCTACTTGCGGGACCTACGTACCGAAAACTCAATCATGATCTCCTACCCCGATGCCGTAGCCACCACGGTCTTTAACCAGACCTTTAACCAGAGTGTCGATACGGCCCGGCTCAAGCGGATCAACCACATCGTCATTACCCTGGATAAGACGCCGACCGTTTACTTGATGGCCGACGAAAAGTACCAGGTCTACCGGCTGACGACGACCAGTCAATCGCTTGCGGTGATCAAAAAGTCCCTGGTGGGGGGGAGCCAGTTAAACGTTGACCACAAGATCGTCAACGGGATTCCTTTGACCACCTTCCCCCACCAGATCATCATGCCCACCTACCGTTCAACGATTAACCACCAAAACCTGGACAGCATAGCCCAAACCCTGATGGCCTCGTCTAGCGTTTCGACGGTCAGTTCGCAAACGACCAGTAAGCTAATTACCTACACGGCCGGTAATTCGCGGCGGATGACTTACAATAAGGGCACCGGCCAGGTTCAATACGACAACTACCTGGGAAAGGATAATTCCTACGGCACCCAGACTTTGTACACCCACCTGTTTGACCTGTTGGCCGACACTGCGGTCCCCCTGGAACAAGTTCAATACGACAACGTCTCCTTGGTCGGTCAAACGATTACCTACCGCTCCTTTGTCGAGGGTTTCCCGATCTTTAGTGACAATGACTACGGGACGGTCCGGATTAAGGCCAATAACGACGGGGTCGAACGCTACCACCTCTCGCCGTTAAGCCTGGGGATCCCACTTCCGGCGAGTGGCCAAAAGGTAACCTTGCCCTCGACGGTCACGGTTTTAAACGCCCTGTACCAAGCGGGAAAGGGCAAAGACATCAAGGGCTTACGGCTGGGCTACACCTGGGCGACCAACCAAAATAAGTCGCTCGTCACGCTTTCGCCAACCTATTACGTCTACTACCACGGTAACTGGGTCAAGTATCAAAGCCTGTTAAAGGGGGATTAAGATGAACTTTCGCAGAATTCAGTGGATCTTTTTAATCGCCTTTATCATCTTGGACCTGGTACTCGTTTCAACCCTCTTATGGGGCAACGAGAACTTTTCCACCAGCGGCAAGCAACAGAGCCAGACCCAGCTGACCCTAAAGGAAATGAAGTCCAATTCGATTACCTACCCCAAGTTGAGCCCCAACTCCCAAACGGGGTACTACTTAGCGGTGACCCCCGGGGACCTTTCAACGGAGCGGGGGCGGTTGAAAAACCAAACCACCCGGACCGATGGGAACCTGTTGACCGCTAACTTTGTCGACGCCGTAGACCTATCTTCTTCCCAGTCAGTCCCCAAGCAACTAAAGAAGCTACTGAAGGATTCGCACCTGTTCTTGCACGGGACTAGCTATCAATACAGCGCCGCTTTGTCGACTAGCCACAGCATCGTCTTTACCCAGGTAATTAAGGGTGAACCGGTGTTAAGCCACGAGGGGCAAATCCGGCTCCGGCTCAACGCCGCTAGGACTAAGGTGGTCGGTTACACCCAGGGCTACTTAAAAGAGGAGCGTGTTTTGCGGCCCCAGTCCGGGACGATCAGTCAGGTCCGGGCGGTCACCTGGTTGTACCGCCACAACGAAATTCCTAACAGTACGCAGATTGTCCGGGTGACCTACGGCTACAGCCCGCTGATGACTAGTAATGGTAAGCAGATCTTCGTGCCGATTTACCAGGTTCAGTTGCGGGCCAAGAGCGCCACGACAACACAAAACTTGCGGATCAACGCCTTTAGTGGCACGATAATTCAGGAAAACAATTAAGAAGGGAACGAAGAGTGGTGCAAGCAACAGTGGCAGATACAATTCATTACAGCATCTTAGCCTCCGGATCGGGGGGCAATGCGACCTACTTGGAAACGGCGGGTCACCGGATCTTGATTGACGCGGGCTTGTCCGGTAAGCAGCTGGAACAGCGGATGGAAGCGATCGGGCGGTCCTTAGACCAGGTCGAGGCGCTGTTTGTAACCCACGAACACAGCGACCACAGCCATGGGGTGGGGGTCTTGGCGCGCCGTTATGGAATGCCGGTATACGCCAACGCGGGTACCTGGGCGGCCGTGGAGGGCAAGATCGGTAAGATCGCTCCAGACCAAAAGCAACTCCTGGCGCCGGGCAAGTTCTTAGACCTGGGCGATCTGCAAGTCGAGGCCTTTGCCGTCTCCCACGACGCCGCGCAGCCCCAGTTTTACCAAATTCACCACGACGATCAATCCTTTGTGATCCTGACCGACACCGGTTACGTTTCCGACCGGGTCGTTCAGACGATCAAAAACGCCGATGGCTACTTGATAGAGTGCAACCACGACCCGGAAATGCTACGGATGGGGCCCTATTCATGGCCGCTTAAGCAACGGATCCTAGGCGACACCGGCCACTTATCCAATGAAGAGGGGGCCGGGGCCCTAATGGAAGTGATCGGCGAGCGGACCAAGCGGGTCTTTTTGGGCCACCGCAGCCAGCACAACAACATGCGGTCCCTGGCGCACCTGACCGTGGCTAGCATCTTGGAAAACCACGATTTCGGTGTCGACCACGACTTTAAGTTGGCGGACGCGGAGCCCGATCAACCCAGCCCGCTCTTGAGTCTATAAAAAGTTAGTAGCTGATTAATAGAATATTCGTAAATGTTTGCTACCCTTAGGGGAAAAGGATCGGGGGAAAAACGATGAAGAAGCACTTAGCACCACAGCAGCGCCGTTTTTGGGGGAAGGTCATCCTCGTCGGCGTCTTGGCCGGTCTCCTTGGTGGGGGGGCGGCCCTCGGGATTAACTCCGCCATCAGTACCTACCGCAACTACGCCACCACGAAGGTGCCCGCGGGCTCGTCCAAGAGCGGCGGCACCTCGGTTTCCAAGAATAAGGCCAGCCTGACCAACGAAACCACTAAGGCCTATAACGCCACTAAGAACGCGGTGGTCTCGGTTATCAATAAGCAGGCCACGTCTAGCAGTGACTTCTTGTACGGCAACGTCACCGGCGGGTCAACTAGCTCCAGTTCTGGCAGCTTAGAAACGGTTAGCGAGGGCTCCGGGGTGATCTACAAGAAGAGCGGCAACGTTGCCTACGTTGTTACTAACAACCACGTCGTCTCCGGCTCCAGTGAAATCCAAGTTATCTTGAGTAATGGCAAGACCGTCGACGCCCAAATCGTCGGGACCGATGAAACGACCGACCTGGCCGTCTTGAAGATTAACGCCGCCAACGTAACGACGGTGGCCACCTTTAGCAACTCTAACGACATTGCGGCCGGCCAGGACGTGATCGCAATTGGGTCACCGATGGGTTTCGAGTACGCCAACACGGTTACCAAGGGGATCATTTCCGCCACCAAGCGGACGGTCAAGGCCAGCGACAGCTCGGTGGCCACGACCGTTATCCAAACCGACGCCGCCATTAACTCCGGTAACTCGGGGGGGCCACTGGTCAACATGGCCGGCCAGGTGATCGGGATCAACTCGATGAAGCTAGTCTCCAGCACCGATGGGACCTCGGTGGAGGGGATGGGCTTTTCCATCCCGAGTAACGAAGTGGTCCGGGTCATCAACCAGTTAATCGAAAACGGCAGGATCACCCGGCCAACGCTAGGGGTGTCACTCTTGAACCTGTCCGACGTTTCTAGTAGTCAACAGCAGTCGGTCTTAAACCTGCCAACCAGCGTAACCAAGGGGGTGGTGGTGATGAAGGTGGAAAGTGGCTACCCCGCCGCCAACACCGGCTTACAACAATACGATGTGATTACCGCCATTAACGGCAAGAAGGTTACCGATGCCGGTGACTTAAAGACGGTGCTCTACAAGTACAAGGTCGGCGACACGGTCACTTTGACCTACTACCGTGACGGAAGCAAGAAAACGGCCAAGGTAGAATTAAACAAGGAGGCTAGCTCGTCGACCACGACCAGCAGTTCTTCTAGTGATGACGCAACCAGCGCCGAGTAACTGAGTAGGGGGACCCTAGCGTTCGTGAATTACGGGCGTTGGGGTCCTTTCCGTTACTAAGTGTTCGTGAACGAAGCGAAACCGAAGGGGAGTAGCGAAACGAGAAAAAATTAGCCCGGTCCAAAAAGTTTTCCACAAGAGAGCAAAGCCCCGGGGCAGTAAGGAAACGATCATTTCACAAACTTATCCACAGGATGGTGGATAACCGGTGGAAAAGTGGACGAGTGAGGAAACCGAACGCCGTAAATGCAAGCGGGGCAAGGGGTTGGTGGATGACGGAACGAACAATCGTTTCTGTGGACAATGTGGAAAAGTCGTGCAAATGACCACTTATTCACAGGGGGGTACCGCAACTTATCCCCAAGAAACGGTGGATAAGTTGGGGATAACTTGTTGAAAAGCTGGGGAAAACTGAACTTTAACGGTGGATATAGTCGCTGAACATGAAAGAGCGGCTTTTCCCCCGCTAATTTGAGCGGGTGGGGAAAAGTCCGGAGAGGAGAAAAAATGAACATTAAGATTATCGGGGTCGGCAAGGTCAAGGAAAAGTACTTTAAGGCCGGGATCGCCGAGTACGCCAAGCGGATGGGGCGCTACGCCAAGTTTGAAATTGTCGAGGTACCAGACGAAAAGGCCCCCGAGACCCTCAGTCAGGCCGAAATGGACGCCGTGATGGCAAAGGAGGGTGAGCGGATCCTGGCGAAGATCAAGGATCGGGAATACGTTTATGCCCTGGCGATTAAGGGCAAGGAACGTTCCTCAGAGGATTTCGCCAAGGAAATCAACCAGCTGGCCACTTATGGCCACTCCGATATAACCTTTGTGATCGGCGGTTCCTTGGGGCTTAGTCCGGCCGTTTTAAAACGGGCCAACACTCAGATTTCCTTTGGGCGTTTTACTTTGCCCCATAAGTTGATGCGCTTGGTCTTAGCCGAGCAAATCTACCGGGCCTTCACGATCATTAATGGCCTGCCCTACCATAAGTAGGGGCGCCGAGCGGTTAATGAAAAAGTTCCTAAACTACGTGGCGGAAGGAAAAGGATAAGTAATTTTGAAAAACTTAGCGCCTGATTAATCCGCCAACCGGTTGAGTAGTATATAATTAAGTTAGTTGGGACGCCCCCACCGGCGTCCCTTTTGCGTCCTCTAATTAGAAAATGGTATCATTGTAACAATTATTCTACGGAAAGGATGGATGATGATGAAGTACTCGCACCGCGTTAGTGATGGGGTTCACGTCCTTAGTTACGTTTACTTACACCAAGACACCAAAATCTCGTCAGCCCGGCTCGCCAGCAGTATTGATTCCAACCCTAGTTTGGTGCGACGGTTGATGTCGCGCCTGACCAAGGCCGGCCTGCTCGTCACCCATCCTGGGACGGCTTCACCAGCCCTAGCTAAGGAGCCGGAAGAAATTACCCTGCTTGACGTTTACCGGGCGGTGGAAGACCAGTATCACCTCCTGCACATCGATGAACAAACCAACACGGATTGTCCGATTGGTAAAAACATCCAGGGGGTCTTAACCCAGGAGTTTGCCAAGGTCCAAGCGGCGGCCGAGGCGGCGATGCAAGAGATTACCCTGGCGGAAATCACCGCTAACTTGCAAGAGCGAATTGAGGGATAGTAGCGATGGCGACGATCAAAGATATTGCGAAGTTAGCGGGGGTGTCGATTTCGACGGCTTCACGCGCCCTAAACGACAACCCCCGCATTAGCGAAGCGACCCGAACCAAGGTCAAGCAGATCGCGGCGGAACTGGGCTACTCCCCCAACTACAACGCCCAAACGTTGACCCGGGGAGAGGCCAACATGGTCGGGTTGGTCTTTCCGGTGACCGACCAAAGCGCCCTGGCTAACCCCTTTCACATCGATTTGATGCGCGGGGCCGGGGTGGCTTTAGAGCAGCGCCACTACACGATGATGGTGGCGATTACCGAAACCGAAGAACGGCTGTTAGAAACGGTCAAGTCGATGGTCACCCAATCCAAAGTGCACAACTTCTTGTTACTGTACACCAAGGAAAAGGACCCGGTCACCGACTACCTCCGGGACGCCGGAATGAACTTTGTCGTCATCGGTCACCCAGAAAAGAAGGGTGATCGCTTCGTCGACAACGACAACATTCAGGCCGGTTTTTTAGCGACCCAAAAGCTGCTGGACGACCATCACTGTCAGCACGTGGCTTTCGTTACCTCGCCGCACCACTGGACCTTTGAAGTCGACCGCCGGTTAGGGTGCCGCCAGTGCCTCAACGAACGCGGCCTGGGTGGAACCGAGTGGGTGGTTGAAGAAGACAACGCCCCACAATTTTTTGCCCAACACCCGGAAATTGACGGGCTGGTCTGTGCCGACGACATCTTGTTCCTGCAGATCTACCGCCAACTAGAAGCCTTGGGGCGCCAAGACCAATTAGCGATCATTTGCTTTAACAATAGCCGGTTGCTGGGCCGGCTCTTACCCGCGATTGACCGGGTAGATCTGCGCCCCCGTCAGTTGGGGATCGCCGCCGTGGAGCTGCTCTTCAACCGTCAGGCCGACCACCAATTTATTTCCTTTGCCCTGTAGTAGGGGACAATCAGACTACTTAAATGAATCCCGGACTAAGGCAATCGTGATTGATTGCTCTAGTCCGGGCTTTTTGTGATCTAGGCATTTCTTAAATTTCCGCGGTGGGTCGCACTTCCAATAACGTGCTCCCCAACCACGGGCCTAGTGGCTAAGTACGGCCGGAGAACGATGCGTACCGCATCAACCCCCGTCCTAGCTTAGCCCAACGGCCCGTCGAGGAGGTTGGGTCGTACTTCCATTTTTTTTGTGCAAATTTTGTGCAAACGGTTGCACAAAAGAAGATAGTCTGCTATATTTACTCCTGACGAAAAGATAAATCGCTTTCTTTGGGGAGGGATCCACCCAAAGGAGGAGACAAGCAGATTGGAGTGGAGAAATGAGTTCGCAAAAGACAACAACTGGTTTGCCAACCCTGCCCAAGAGCATGATCTGGATGATCAACTTCGGTTTTTTGGGCGTGCAAACCGCCTTTACCCTGCAAAGTTCCCAAATGAGCCGGATCTTTCAAACGATTGGGGCTGACCCGAATAACCTGGGCTGGTTCTTCCTCTTGCCACCACTGGCGGGGTTGATCGTCCAGCCGATCATCGGGACCTACTCGGACCGGACCTGGGCGCCTAAACTGGGGGGCCGGCGCCTGCCTTACCTCTTATTGGGGACGATTGTCGCCGTGATCGTGATGATCCTCTTGCCTAACTCGGGGAGTTTTGGCTTTGGTTACGGCTCGCTAGCCGCCCTGTGGTTCGGGGCAATCACGGTCGCCTTTTTGGACCTGTCCTCAAACGTGGCCATGCAACCGTTCAAGATGATGGTCGGTGACATGGTTAACGACGACCAAAAGTCCTACGCTTACGGGATTCAGAGTTTCTTATCCAACACCGGGGCCGTCTTAGCCGCCATCTTCCCCTTCCTCTTCACCTTCTTAGGGGTCGCTAACACGGCCAAGAAGGGGGTCGTTCCCCAATCCGTCGTGGTGGCCTTTTATGTCGGCGCCGCTCTGTTAGTCATCACTAGTTTATTTACGATGCTCAAGGTTAAGGAATACGACCCGGCCACTTACGCCCTGTACCACGGGATTGAAGAGGCCGATAACCAAAAGGGTGAAAGCTGGTTAACACTGTTAAAGCACGCCCCAAAGGCCTTTTGGACCGTGACCTTAGTGCAATTCTTCTGCTGGTTTGTCTTCCAATACCTGTGGACCTACTCGGCGGGGGCAATCGCCCAAAACGTTTGGCACACCACCAACGCTACTTCCGCCGCCTACCAAGCGGCCGGGAACTGGTACGGGGTTTTAGCCGCCGTCCAATCAATCGCCGCCGTGGTTTGTTCCTACGTCTTAGCCAAGGTGCCGAACCAATACCACAAGCTCGGCTACGGGGGCAGCCTCTTGCTCGGGGCCGCCGGGTTCGCCTCAATTTTCTTCGTTCACAACCAGTACGTCTTGATCCTTTCTTACGCCCTGGTCGGAATTGCCTGGGCCGGGATGAACACCTACCCGTTGACGATCGTGACCAACGCCCTGACCGGGAAGCACATGGGGACTTACCTGGGGCTGTTCAACGGCTCGATCTGCCTGCCGCAAATCGTGGCCTCCCTGGCCTCCTTTGCCCTCTTCCCAATGTTGGGCGGCTCTCAAGTTAACATGTTCCTCTTAGCCGGGATTGTGATGTTGCTCGGGGCGCTGTCCGTCACCACGATCAAAGAAACCTACGTCAAATAAGGAGAAGCAACCATGAAACGAACATTTGAAGTTAGCCCTTGGCACGTTAAGACGACCAAGTGGGCACCAGAAGACAAGTTACTGCAAGAATCGATAACCGCCCTGGCCAACGAAAACCTGGGGATGCGGGGCTTTTTTGAAGAAGGCTATTCCGATACGACCTTGCAAGGCGTTTACCTAGGTGGGGTCTGGTTTCCGGACAAGACCCGGGTCGGCTGGTGGAAAAACGGCTACCCCAAGTACTTTGGCAAGATGATCAACGCCGTCAACTTCATGAAGCTGACGATTGCAGTTAACGGCGAACAAGTCGACTTTGCCAAGCAAACCCCAACCGACTTTAACTTGGACCTCGACATGCGGCGGGGCACCCTAACCCGGACGGTGACGGCCACGGTTGGCGGCGCCCCGGTCACCCTAAAGTTTGAACGCTTTGTCTCGGCGGTCCAAAAGGAATTGGTGGGCCAACGGTTGACGGTGCAAAGCCCTGCTGAAATCGACCTGGCGATCAGCGCTCAAATCGACGCCGACGTTTACAACCAAGACGCCAACTACGACGAACAGTTCTGGCAAGTCCTAGACCGAAAAGCAAGCGGTAAGGGCGCCCTGCTGGTTTCCCAAACCAAGGCAAACGACTTTGGCACCCCGCAGTTTACGGTTGCCATGCAAACCAGCGTCAAGACCGACCTTCCCCACGTTGGCGACGCCGTGGAAGCCAAGCAGGTTGCTAACCACTTCGCCGGCCACGTGGCCGCTGGGCAAAGCGTCACCCTGGAAAAGCGGACGATCGTGACCACCTCACGAGACTATGCCGACCAAGCGGAACTGGTGGCGGCGGCCCAGGACTTAGTTGCCCAAGTCGACCAGGTTAGCTACGACGACCTGGTGGCCGCCCACGTCAGTCAATGGGCCCAGCGCTGGGCCAAGTCCGACGTGGTGATCGAAGGCGATGACGAGGCCCAACAGGGGATCCGCTTCAACCTCTTCCAGCTTTTCTCAACCTACTACGGCAACGACAGCCGCTTAAACATCTCGCCAAAGGGCTTCACCGGTGAAAAGTACGGCGGGGCCACTTACTGGGACACCGAGGCGTACTGCCTGCCGGTCTACCTTGGGGTGGCCGACCCGCAAGTCGCCAAGAACCTCTTGTACTACCGTTACCACCAGCTACCGGGCGCTTACGTTAACGCCAAGGAGCAGGGGTTAAAGGGGGCCCTGTTCCCGATGGTGACCTTCAACGGGATCGAGTGCCACAACGAGTGGGAGATCACCTTTGAAGAACTTCACCGTAACGGCGATATTGCCTACGCCATTTATAACTACACCCGCTACACCGGCGATACCTCCTACGTCTTGCACGAAGGGGCCAAGGTCCTGGTTGAAACGGCGCGCTTTTGGGCCGACCGGGTCCACTACTCCCAGCGCAAGAACAAGTACCTACTCCACGGGGTGACCGGGCCCAACGAGTACGACAACAACGTTAACAACGACTGGTACACCAACCTCTTGTGCCAGTGGAGCCTCCAATACACCCTGGAAATCTTGGACCAAGTCGATGAGGACGTCTTAAAGGACCTGGCGGTGACCGAAGACGAACGGCGGCTCTTTAAGGCGATCGCCGACAACATGTACCTGCCAGAGGACGCCGACAAGGGGATCTTCCCGGAAAACGACGCCTTCTTGGACAAGGATTTGGTGCCGGTTGCCCAAATCCCTAGCGACCAGCTGCCGCTCAACCAACACTGGTCTTGGGATAAGATCCTGCGCTCACCTTACGTCAAGCAAGGGGACGTCATCCAGGGGATCTGGGACTTTATCGACGACTTTACGCCGGAACAAAAGCGGAAAAACTTCGACTTTTACGAGCAGTTCACGGTGCACGAATCGAGCCTGTCGCCGTCGGTTTACTCGATCGTGGCCGCCGACCTGGGCGACGAGGATAAGGCCGTTGAGCTTTACCAACGCTCGGCGCGGCTGGACCTGGATAATTACAACAACGACACCGACGACGGTTTACACATCACCTCGATGACCGGAGCCTGGTTGGACATTGTCCAGGGCTTTGCCGGGATGCGGATTAGAGACGGGCGCTTGCATTACGCCCCGTTCTTACCGAAGAACTGGACGGCCTACCAATTCAACCAGGTCTTCCGTGGCCGCACGATTCAGGTACGGGTGGACGCTGACGGCACCCACTTGCAACTGCTGAGCGGGGAACCGTTAAAAGTCGAATTGGGTGACCAATTAACCGAATTAAAGTAGCGGCGCCCCTCCTTTTTTCCCAGGAATTTACCGGGGGGAAGGCCAATAAACCGGACTTTAAGGCCTCCGAAGTGGCTATTTCCCAGGAAATCACTTGACCGGCGCCCGTACAATGAAAGTAACCACGAACAAAGGAGATTTTCGCCATGAACTTTGCAGATATTGCCGGCTTTGCCTTTGACTTAGACGGGGTGATCGCCGACACCGCCCGCTTTCACACCCAGGCCTGGCACGAACTGGCCGACCAGGTCCAGACGCCCTGGACGCCGGAACTGGAGGCGAGCCTCAAGGGAGTTGGCCGGATGGATTCCTTGGAGCTGATCCTAAAGGCAGGCGGCCACCAGGGTGAGTACAGCCAGGAAGAAAAGGTCGCCCTGGCCACCAGCAAGAACGACCGCTACCAAGAGCTGGTCAAGACCTTGACGCCGTCAGACGCCCTGCCGGGGATGCCGGCCTTCTTAGCCGAACTCCAGGCCGCCGGCTACCGGCTGGTCTTAGCTTCGGCTTCCAAGAACGCGCCGACGGTCCTCAAGTACCTGCAGTTAGAAGACGTCTTTGAAGGGGTGGTCGACCCCGCTAGCGTCGCCCACGGCAAGCCGGCGCCCGATATCTATTTGGCCGCCGCCGAGATGTTAGACCTTGCCCCCGCCCAGGTTGCCGGCGTGGAAGACGCCCAGGCCGGGGTTGCCGCCATTAACGCGGCCGGCGAGCTGTCGATCGGAATTGGACCGGCCAGCGACCTCAAGGAAGCGGCGGCCCGCTTTGATCGTACCGACCAGGTTAGCTTGGCTAAGCTGAAGGAACGGTTGAGTTAAAAGCCTGATCTTACGTAAAAAGCCAACCACTTTGCATGATCAATTGCGAAGTGGTTGGCTTTTATTCGTCTGCTAGCCCCATTTAGTTGCGGCGCAGTAGCTTGTTAGTTAAGTATTTGAGGGGTGTCTCCGAGCGGTAAGTGAAGATGTTGTTGACGTAGGTGCGTTGAGCGAAGAGGTACATCAAGACGGCGCTCAGGAGGGAAATGGCCACCGCTACGTAACCGGCCGAATACGAAGCAGCACCTTGGGCTATGCGAACTGGCATGATATCTTGGCTCATAAACGGCAGGTAGGATAGGATCTTAACGACGAGTAGGTTGGGGTTACTTTGGGTTAAGAAATTGATGAAGTAGGGGATCAACAGGATGCTGGTCACCCCGGAGGTCGCTTGGCCAATGTCTTCGGCGCGCGAAACCAAGGAAACTAGGTAGGCCGCCAGTGAAATGTAGAGGAACAACGAAAGGAGTGCCAGAATCAAAGAAATCCACAGGTACTGGGGATCAATTTTAGCCAGGTAATCGTTGAGGTGTAGGGACTTAACGAAGGTGGAGTGGCGTAACAAGAGGAAGCCGACGAGGCCGAAAACGGCGTATAACACTAGCTGGAAGGCAATTAAAAAGCAGATCCCCAGCATCTTACCGGTATAGTGCTTTTTCGCGGGGATGGCGGCTAGCAGGCCTTCGATTAAGTGGTTCCCCTTTTCGGTACCGAGTTCAGCGCCAACGATGCTAATGTAACTGATCAAAAAAGAGGCTCGGGGAAAGATGTTTTCTCTGGGTCTCTACATTCGATTAGTTAGTTCAATTTCACCGGCACCCAAACGTCGGCGGTGTCAAAGACGAGAGGGGTGGCTCGCTTTAACAAGTCGTCAGTCAGCTTTACCGAGGTCACCTGGGCCTGGTGGTAGGACTGGAAGTAGTAGGTGCGGTCCTCAGCAACGGTGGCAGCCCGGTACACCGAGAAGGTTGGCCGGTGGGCCTTGCTCTTGGGGACGGTGACCGAATCAAGCAGGTGCCAGGTGGTGGCCAGCGCCTCGTCTTTTGATGCCGGTTGGTCGGCCAGTTCTTTCATGTAGGCGGCCCGGACGTAGCGCCCCTTGGGGGTGTAGGCACCGGGTGGCGTCTTCTTGCCCGAGAGCTTACCGGTGGTGACGTGAAAGGTGTTCGGCGCCAGGGTGCCGTTCAAAAAGTCCGGGGTGAAGTCCAGGTAGTCCTGCAGGCGTTCCAGCTGGTGGTCGAACTTAGGCATGTTGGTCATGATCCCGAGCGGGTTATCGATCAGCTTGAGCGGGTGCTCGCTGGGTTCAATGACCACGCAACGCCCGGTGGGGTCGGACAAGACAAAGTGTTGCTCGGAGTAGCCAAAGGGCACGTCGGCGTTGACGTCGCTCATTAGTTCGATTTGATCCAGGTGCGCCGCGACGTCAGCCACCGATTTAAAGTGGCCTAGCAAGTAAAAGATTAGCTCAAAGGCGGCCAGTTGGACCTTGTCGGGGTGACGCTCGTCAACCAGGCGGGCGCCGTTTTTAAAGGTCAGCTTTTGGGCCATCAAGCCAAACTCGTTGACCCCGTCGGAAACGTCGGTTCGCCGCTCGGTGATCGAGCCACCACCAATGATGGCGTAGGGATTTTCGTGGACCCGGTGGTCAAAGACCGAGGCCCACTGGTAGTGACGGGGGGTGAAGATGGGCGACACTAAGAGGTCGTCCCAGTCCATTGTCCGCCCCAAGACGTGGTAGCCGTCCTGGGCAATGACGTTGATGCTCGTGCACATACTAATCTCACCTTCCTGCAAGCGTTTACTAATATTATAAGGGCGGCGCCGGATTTAGTAAAAATACTTGTTCAAGAAGGCCTGGATGTGGGCGCGGTAGGCCGTTGGGTCAAGCCAAAAGCTCTCGGCGTGGCTAGCGTGGTCGACGATCCAGAGTTCCTTGGGGGCGTCGGTGGCCTGGTAATTTTCCAGCGCCATGCTGGCCGGGACGTAGGTGTCCTTTTCGCCGTGGATAAAGAAGATCGGCCGGTGGTTTTTCTTGAGCTGGTCGGTCGAGGAGATGTCACCTAGGTAGTAGCCGAGCCGGTGGCGGTTGATCGTCGACACCAGCGGGTAGATCGGGTACTCGGGTAGGTGGAACTGACGCTTGAGCAGGTAGGTCAGCTCTTCGTGAATCGAGGCGTAGCCGCAGTCGGCAATGATCGCTTTGACCTGGGGCGGCAAGTCTTCACCGCTCAGCATCTCGACCGTCGCCCCGCCCATTGAGCCCCTGAATAAGAGGAGCTTAGTTTGGGCGCCGAGCCGTTTAATGAGCCGGTTTAGCCAGGTCAGGTAATCGAGCCGGTCGAGCCAGCCAAAGGAGATGTACTTGCCAGCGGATTGACCGTGGCCGCGGTCGTCGGGTAATAAGACGTTAAAGCCCAGCTCGTGAAACATCTTAGCATAATTCGCCATCGTTTCGCCGTTGCCCTTGTAACCGTGGGAAATGATGACTGCCTTGATACTGTCGTCAGCCGGGATGAAGTAGGCCGACATCTGGTCGTCGCCGTCATCGGTCGACCAGGTCCAGTGCTCTTTTTCAACCTTTTTGAACCAGTCAACGTAGCGCCAGTACTGGGCGGCGTACTTTTGCTTGTCCGCCGAGGTTTCCGGTACGTAATCGACCCGTTTGAAGGCGAAGTTAAAGAGGTACTCGGCCGTCAGGTAGGAAAGGCCGAGCGTCCCGGCGGCCACGCTAGCTAAGAGCCGTCGTTTCTTTGCTTGTTGCATTGATACTATCCCCTTATTTATTAATAAGGTTATTTAACGCCCTGAGGTGGGGAAAGGCAAGCAAAACAGAGTGGTAAATAACCTACTCGGCAGGCCGTATGACTAAGCTAGGGCGAACGGTTGGTACGGAACGCACCGTTCTTCGCCCGTACTTAGACACTAGGCCTGCGGTTATTTACCAGGTTTTCTGTCTAAAATTCGTGAATACATTAAAAGGCCGGGAAACACGGAGTTAATTCCCGGCCTTATTTTAGATATAATATGGCGCCCAACGGCCTGCTTTGATGGTTGGGTCGCACTTCCTAGTTCGCTACTTCATGTTCCGATGGTTGCCCATTTAGGATCGTAATGACGTCATCTAAGGAGATGTCAACCATGTTTTGGACGGCGATGTTAGTGAAAAAGGCGATGTGCGGGGTCAAAATCACGTTGTCCATGGCGTGGAGCTCCTCAACTAGTGGCTCACCCTTCAGGCCGTCCTGGCGGTGGTCGGCGTTAAAGATTGGCCCTTCACCCTCCACGGTGTCCAGGGCGGCAAAGGCGAGCGGACCGTCCTTTAAGGCGTTAATTAGGTCGGCGGTGTTGACGACCGGTCCCCGGCTGGCGTTGACTAGGCTAGCGCCCGGCTTCATTTGGTCAAACTCGGCCTTGGTTAAGAGACCCTCAGAAGTTGGGTTCAAATCCACGTGGAGGGAAACGACGTCACTTTGCCGGAGGAGTTCCTCTTTAGAAACATATTCGACAATCCCTTCCATTTCCTCGCGGGGCTTGAGGTCGTAACCGAGCACGCGGGCGTTTAGGGCGTGTAAGAGGGTGGCGAGGGTCCCCCCAATTCGGCCGACCCCGATGATGCCGACTGTTACCGAGTGGATTTCCTTGGCTTGCAGTCCCGGCCAACGGTAGTCGTTTTCGGCGACCCGGCGGTCAACCTCGGGGGTCTTGCGTAAGAGGCGGAAGATCTGCATCAGGGCGTGTTCAGCCACCGAGCGGGGGGAGTAGGCGGGCACGTTGGTCACCTTCAGGCCATTTTGCTTGGCAGCCGCGAGGTCCACCATGTCGTAGCCGGCCGTTCGGGTGGCGATTTGCTTGAGCCCGTTGGCCTTGAGGGTCGGGTAGACTTCCTTGCCCAGTGGGTTGCGCTGTTGGATGACCACCCCGTCTACGTCTGCGGTTAGCTCTAGTACCTCTTCGATGGGCTGGGGGCTAGTAACGATCTCAACTTGGTTTCTAGTGGCGTAGTCTTGGATGGCGGCTTGTTCGTCGTCACGAACGCTGGTCATTAAAATCTTAGTCATCTTGGTCTCTCCTTTTTAGTGGCTGGCGACAAAGTCTTGGATACGGCTGGCGGCGAGCTTCAGGTTGTCCATGCTGGTGGCGTATGAGAGGCGTAGGTAGCCTTCACCACCGGGGCCAAAGAAGGAACCGGGGATGACGGCGACCGCCCCTTCCTTAGCGAGGGCGGTGGCAAAGGCCTCGTCGTCTTGGCCAAACTTAGTTGGTAGCTTAGCGAAGAGGTAAAAGGCGCCGTTGGGGCTGGCAACCTTAAAACCGGCTTGGCTTAAAGCTTGGAGCATGAAGTCACGCCGTTCTTGGTAGGCTTGTTTCATGGTTAAAGTAGCCTGGCGCCCCTCTTCAGAACCGAAGGCCGGCACGGCGGCGGCCATGGCCGGGTTGGACGGGGAGGTTACTAGCATTGAGTGCACCATCGAAACGACCTTCATTAGCTCCGCCGGCCCGGCCACGAAGCCGATTCGGTAACCAGTCATGGCGTGGGACTTGGAGGCCCCGTTTAAGACCAGGGTTTGGCCCGGTAGGTAGGTGGCAATGGAGGCGTGGTGACCGCTGTAAATCAATTCGGAGTAGATTTCATCGGCGATCACGAAGAGGTCGGTCGGTTCGATAACCGCCGCTAGGTCCTGGAGTTGTGCGGCGTCGTAAGTGACCCCGGTTGGATTGGACGGGTAGTTTAAGAGCAGGGCTTTGACCGGCCCCTCTTTTACGAGCGTCTCCTCTAACAGGGCCGGGGTGAGGACGAAGTCGGTGGCGCTGGTGTCAACCAGGACCGGGGTGGCACCGAGCATTTGGACCACCGTCTCGTAAAGCGGGAAGGTCGGGGTCGGAATGATGACCTTGTCACCGGGGTTTAAAAGCGCCTCGAAGCTGGCGAAGATCGCCTCGGTCGCCCCGACCGTGACCGCAATTTCGGTGGCGGGGTCGTAAGTTAGGTCGTAGCGATCGGAAAGGAAGTGGGCGATTGCCTCGCGCAACACCGCCGTTCCCACGCTGGGTGTGTAGTGGGAGTCGTTACCTTCAATTGCCTGAATGGCGGCGTTTTTGAGGGTGGTCGGAACGTTGAAGTCCGGCTCCCCCAAGGTCAGTTTGACAATTCCTTTGATTGACGAGACTTCCGCGTCAAAGGTCCGGATGTTGGAAGGGGCGATGCTGGTTAAATCATGATTAAAGCGACCACGGAGGGCTGGGTTCATCTTCGGCATGGGTAAGACTTCCTTTCTGAAGACGGGGAAACAAAAAGCGCCCGGGAAAACTCCCGGGCGCTTTGTTCCCATTTGACGGGTCACCGCGCGTGGTTTCCGGGAGTGCTTCCTAGAAACCACCACAACGAAAGCTGGTTCCTAGGCCGAAGCGAAAAAGAACCAAGCCAGATAAGCGTTTCGTTGTGTCGTGGCTGAGCGTATTGGTGAACCCCCTTGTTAAAATAAGTTACCCATATTCTAATCTTTCTCTAATTAAAGTCAAGAAAAACTTTTGGGAAAAATGTATGTTTCACACTTGTGTTATATCGTAAAAGTGGTATACTAAGAATCGTAAAGGAAGTGAGGACCATGCGGATCGATATCAAGGCTTACCTCGATAATAACCACCTGACCATTTACCGGGTGGCTAAAGATTCCGGATACGGCTACACCACTTTACACAAGTCGTTTAACAAGCAGCAAACCAAAGCTACTTCGCTCAACTTGCGCGACCTGGACGCGATTGCCCAGGCCCAGCATAAGCAGATGTGGCAGGTCCTCCGGGAATTGGAGGAGCAGTATTTATTCGACGATGATTAGAATACGTGTAGTCTCAGGGTCGGTGTTTAACGGTGTTTAACATGGGCCCTTTTCTACACGCTCAATTTAAATGACAATCAAGGGGGATTGCATTATGGCACGAATTCCAGTAGATCCATTTAACAACGACATGGACGACTTATTTAACCAACTCATGGGGGGAATGAACGGGTTCAACAGCGACAACCGCCGTTACCTGATTAACGGGCGCGAAGTAACGCCTGAAGAGTACGCCGCCTTTCGCCAGACCGGGAAGCTCCCGGGTGTAACTGACCCAACCCAAGCAAAAACTAAGCAACCACAACCAGACAGCATGCTAGCTAAGCTCGGCCGCAACTTGACGCAAGAAGCCAAGGAAGGCAAGCTCGACCCGGTGATCGGCCGTAACAAGGAGATTCAAGAAACCGCCGAGATTCTGTCACGGCGGACCAAGAACAACCCAGTGTTAGTCGGTGACGCCGGGGTCGGCAAGACGGCGGTGGTGGAGGGCCTAGCCCAAGCCATCGTGGCCGGCGACGTTCCCGCTGCCATCAAGAACAAGCAGATTATTTCGATTGACATTTCCAGCTTGGAGGCCGGGACCCAATACCGGGGCTCCTTTGAAGAGAACATGCAAAAGCTGATCGACGAGGTCAAAAAGGACGGCAACGTGATCCTCTTCTTCGATGAAATTCACCAAATCATCGGGGCCGGAAACGCCGGCGACGCCTCGGGTTCCAAGGGGATGGCCGATATCTTAAAGCCGGCCCTTTCCCGCGGTGAAGTGACCTTAATCGGGGCCACCACCCAAGACGAGTACCGTAACACGATTTTAAAGGACGCCGCTTTATCTCGGCGGTTCAACCAAGTAACGGTTAACGCCCCGAGCAAGGAAGACACTTTCAAGATCCTGCAAGGTTTGCGTAAGCTGTACGAAAAGCACCACAACGTTTCCTTGCCCGACGACGTCTTAAAGGCCGCCATCGATTACTCGGTTCAATACATTCCGCAACGCTCCTTACCTGACAAGGCGATCGACTTGATTGACGTCACGGCCGCTCACCTGGCCTCCAAGCACCCGGTCAAGGACGCCAAGACGATTGAAGAGGAGATCAAAAAGGCCGAGGCCAAGCAACAAGAAGCGGTTGAAAAAGAGGATTACCAAGCCGCCCAAGAGGCCAAGGACCAGGTGGCCAAGTTGCAAGACCAACTCAAGGACCACTCCGAATCCGAACGGGTCGTGGCAACGCCGAGTGACGTGGCCGCCGCCGTTGAACGGATGACCGGGATCCCGGTGTCCAAGATGGGTGCTTCCGATATCGAACGCTTAAAGGGCTTAGCCACCCGTTTGGAAGGCAAGGTTATCGGCCAACAAGAGGCCGTCGAAGCCGTGAGCCGGGCGATCCGGCGTAACCGGGCCGGCTTTGATGAAGGTAACCGGCCAATTGGGAGCTTCCTTTTCGTCGGCCCAACCGGGGTCGGTAAGACCGAATTGGCTAAGCAACTAGCCCTCGATATGTTTGGTTCCACCAACGACATCATCCGGCTCGACATGTCCGAATATACCGACCGGACGGCGGTTTCCAAGTTGATCGGGACCACCGCTGGCTACGTGGGTTACGACGATAACTCCAACACCCTGACCGAAAAGGTACGGCGTCACCCGTACTCGATCGTCTTGCTCGACGAAATCGAAAAGGCCAACCCGCAAGTCATCACCTTGCTCTTGCAAGTCTTAGATGATGGGCGCCTAACCGATGGGCAAGGGAACACGGTGGACTTCAAGAACACCATCATCATCGCCACCTCTAACGCCGGCTTCAGTAGCGACGCCGTGGCGGGCGAGGACGCTAAGTTGATGGACAAGTTGCAACCGTACTTCCGGCCAGAATTCCTGAACCGGTTTAACGCAATCGTGGAATTCCACGCCCTGACCAAGGACGACTTAAAGCAAATCGTCGACCTGATGTTAGCCGGGGTTAACGAAACCTTGGCCAAGAAGGGGATGGACGTCACGGTGACCGATGAAGTGAAGAACTACCTGATTGACAAGGGCTATGACAAGACGATGGGGGCCCGGCCACTGCGGCGGGTGGTGGAACAAGAGATCCGTGACAAGGTGACGGATTACTACCTCGACCACCTGGACGAAAAGCACCTCGTGGCCACCTTAAAGGACGGCCAAGTCGTGATTGAACAAGCAAAGTAAGTGCGGATCAACCTTCTCGACAGCCCGTTGGGCTAAGCTAGGACGGGGGTTGATACGGCACGCATCGTTCTCCGACCGTACTTAGCCACTAGGCCTGTGGTTGGGAGCACGTTAAAAGTAAGTGCGGACCAACCTTCTTGACAGGCCGTTGGGCTAAGCTAGGACGGGGGTTGATGCGGCACGCATCGTTCTCCGACCGTACTTAGCCACTAGGCCTGTGGTTGGGAGCACGTTAAAAGTAAGTGCGGACCAACCATTTGGCAGGCCGTGGGCTAAGGCTAGGCCTAACATTTGAATAGCTGTAAAAAGAGACTGGAAAAAGTTTTCCAGCCTCTTTTTTTGGTCAGTGAAGTGAATTTCTTGGTTCTCCGGGTCCACTACGTTAAAATAAAGATATTCATAACGTTTGGGGGTGTTGGTGATGGGTTTAACGTGGGACCTGATTAGGTGGGCGCTTTTGGTGATCGTGATCATCAACGAAGTGGCGGCCCTGGTGACCGTTTTCCGGGAAAAACGGGACATCGCCGCTACTTGGGCCTGGCTAATGGTGCTAATGATTCCGGTGATCGGCTTTATCATTTACGCCTTTTTGGGCCGGAAATTACCCCAAAAACGCCTGGAACGGATTAGTTCGCCAACCGCCCAACACCTATACGACGCCTTTGAAGAACAGCGGACCGCCTTTGTGGAGATGCCCCGCCCCGAGGACAGCCTGGTGCAAACCTACCGGCGAACGATCATGCTCTTTCAAAGCATTGATGAGTCCTTTTTGAGCGAGGACAACCAGGTGGAAATCTTCACCACCGGGATTACCTTTTTTAACCGGTTACTAACCGATATTGAGCAAGCCAAACAAAGCATCCACATTGAGTTTTACACCATCTACAACGACCAAATTGGCAACCGCCTACGGACCCTCTTGGAACAAAAGGCGGCCGCGGGTGTAGAGGTGCGGGTGCTGTACGATTCTTGGGGCTCAATGGGGGTGAAGAAGAGCTTTTACGATAACCTACGTAAAAACGGCGGCTTTGCCAGTCCCTTTTTGATGACCCACTCTAATTTCTTAGACTTTCGGTTAAACTACCGCGACCACCGTAAGATCGTCGTTATTGATGGCCAGATTGGTTACGTGGGGGGCTTTAACGTCGGTGATCAGTACCTAGGCCGGCTAAAGAAATTCGGCCCGTGGCGCGACACCCACCTAAGGATTCAAGGGGGCGGGGTTTACAGCCTCCAGCAGTGCTTCTTGCGTGACTGGAACGCCTCGGTCAAGCCGGCCGAGCGCTTGACCCACTTTAAGGACTACTTTCCTTCGGCCGCCCTCAACAAGGGAAAAACGGCGATGCAGATTGTCTCGTCGGGGCCGGATGCCCCCCTGCAGGCCATCAAGCTCGGCTACTTGCGCCTAATCAACGCCGCCCAGGACCATATTTGGATCCAGACGCCCTACCTGATTCCCGATGATTCGGTGATCGACGCCCTGCGGATTGCCGCCCACTCCGGGGTGGACGTCCGGATCATGATCCCTTCGATGCCCGACCACGCCTTTGTTTACCGGGCCACCCAGTATTACGCCCGCGCCCTAGCCAACGAAGGGGTGACGATTTATTCTTACCAGGTGGGCTTCTTGCACGCCAAGACAATGACGATCGACGGCAAGATGGCGGCGGTGGGGTCGGCCAACCTCGACTTCCGGTCCTTTCAGCTCAACTTTGAGATCAACGCCTTCTTGTACGACCGGCAGTTAGTTGATGAGCTAGAACAAATCTTCATTAACGACGTCCGTGACAGCCGGGTGATTACCCCGGAGATGTTTGATGCCCAACCACTGGGCCTACGTTTTAAGCAGACCTTCTCGCGGTTGTTGTCGCCGATTTTATAGGGAAGTGCGACCCAACCATTAAAGCAGGCCGTGGGCTAAGGAAAGACCACAGGTTAGCGCGCCAGCGGTGTTCTGTGGTCAGACTTAGCCACTAGGTTGGATAACTAAAAATGCCTCCCTGTTTCGGGGAGGCATTTTTTAGGTAACCACGCGGTTTAGCACCTATGAGGAGCAAACTCATAATAGAAAGATTGAGAGATTTGAAAATTGACGCACTAAACCGCCGAGATGGATTTACTTAGCACTTAATAAGTTCACTAAGTAACAATTTCATTTAACCATGGTCTGTCTAAAAAAACAAGGAAAAAACTTGGTAAGTGAGCAACTTAAACGATATTAAGATGAAAAGATAGTACGAGGTGAATGTGATTGAATATAAATTCACAATCGGTCGTCCGCACAACAATGCGAACATTCATTCCCCTTTTTGGCACCCTAGCGTGGTATAATTAGGCAACGATCTGAATGGGGGAATGATAAAAATGGCGACCTTACAATTTGTTTTGGGGAGTGCGTCCTTTGACCACCAGCAAGTGATGCTCGATCGCTTGGCGGCTCAGTACCAGCAAGCACCCAATGATACCTACCTTTACTTAGTGCCCAACCACGTTAAGTTCACCACCGAAGTAGCCGTTTTAAAGGGGCTTAAAAAGCGGTTGAAGCAAACCGGTAATTACGCCCAGGCTAACGTGGCGGTCCTGTCCTTTTCGCGCTTGGGGTGGTTTTTGTGTAAGGACGACCCCGATTACCAAAAGCCCCGCCTTTCCAACGTGGGGATGGCGATGGTGGTCGCCAAGATCATTCGGGAACTCAAGGCAGAATCCCCCGACCTTTTGAAGATGTTTCGGGGCGAAAGCGAACGCCAGGGCTTTGCCACGGCGGTGACCAAGCAGCTGGTGGAACTACAAAACGCCAATATTCAACCGGCCGACCTGGCGCCCGATCAGGAAACCGGGATTATTAAGCGGGCCCTGGCTAGTCAGGCGGGGGGTGGCCGGGCCAGTCAATCGACGGTCTTTACCGACAAGATGACCGTCCTGTACGAAATTTACCGGCGCTTTGAGGCGGCGGTCACGACCCACGTCACGGCGCCGGACCGGTCAGCGATGCTCTTAAACCACCTCGAAGCCGCCGACCTATCAACGACCCACGTTTACCTTGATCGCTTTGCCGGTGAATTTAGCGCCCAGGAACAGTTGATTGTCGACGCCCTGATTCAACGGGCTGCCGACACCACGGTTTCTTTGATCCTCGACCGGGATTACCGGGGACGGGAGTTGCCGAGTCAAAACAACCTCTATTACCGCTCGGCCAAGCAGTACCAGGACTTATTGAACCTCGCCACTCAGCAGGTGGGCGTGGATGTGTTAGACCCGATTGTTTTGAATCAGCCGAACCAACGACGGGTTAGCGACGCCTTGGTGGGGGTCGAAGAGTGGATGGAAGCAGACGCACGCTTCGCTCTGCCAGACAGGTTGCCGGCCCCGACCGACCAAGTAGGCTTTTTCACCGCCCCAACCCGGGTGGCCGAACTCAACCGGGTCGCCACCAAAATTCGCCAGCTCGTTGCCACCGGTCAGTACCGCTACCGGGACTTTTTAGTGGTTACGAGGCACCTGGACGGCTACCAAACGATGCTAGAACCGATCTTTAGCCGCCACCAAATTCCGGTCTTCAACGATAACCAACGCCCAATGGCGACCTCGCCGCTAGCGACCTTCACCGCCGCCTTGTTCAAGGTCTTAAAGGACTACTACCAAGAAGCCGACGTGATGGAGTTGTTAAAGACCGGCCTCTTGGTTCCCGAGACGCCGGAAGAGCTCCAACAGGAGGGGCGTGCGAAGCGAAACCCCAACACCTTCATGACCGCCGTCTACCGGACAGAAAACTATTGCCTGAAGTTCGGCAAGGGGGGGCGGTCGTGGTTTGACGAGCGGCCGTGGCGACTGGAAGGAGAACAACCAGAAAGCGATGCGCTCAAGCGCCAAAACGCCCAGATTAACTGGGTCAAAAATTACATCAAAGACGAATTGGCCCCGGCCCTGGCCGACCTACAAACGGCCACTACCGGGCGGGAGTTAGCCACCAAGTTCTACCAGTTCCTCTTGGATCAAGGGGTCCGTCACCAACTTTATTCCTGGGCCCACCAAGCCCAAGAAAGCGGGCAGTTAACCCAGCTGCGCGACGTTCAGCAAATTTGGCAGACCTTTGGCGCCCTCTTGGACGAGTACGTAACCATCCTTGGCGACCAGGTGGCCCCGACCGAGCAGCCGGGACAGTTGGTGGCCGAGTTTGCCGACCTCATGAACGCCGGTTTTAACGCCGGGCGCTACGCCCAAATCCCGTCGACTTTGGATCAAGTGTTGGTTTCGGAAAGCGGGATGATCCAGGACAACCAGCGCAAGGTCCTCTTCATCATGGGGGCGACCGATGACGTGATGCCGGAAGTCAAGGCCAGCGAGGGGCTCTTATCCGACCCCGACCGGGAACTTTTGAAGCGGGGCTTAAACGACGACCAGTTCCTGCCCATCAGCGGGACCGACCAGATCAACAACGAGCCCTTCTTAAACTACCTGAGCATGCTGTCGGTAACCGAGCGCCTCTACATGAGCGCCCCCCTGATGAGCAGCGACGACAGTGAGTTAACCCTCTCCCCGTACCTGAAGGGCTTGGCCCGTCACTTCAACCAGTGGGATGACCAAAACAACGCCCCGACCACCGACTTGCCAGACCGGCCGAACCCGCGGGCAAGCGAAGACGACGTGTGGTCCTTTGTGGCGGCGCCGGCCGTGACGATGGGGAACCTGATTGAAGTGGAGCGCCTGAGTAAGGACACCGGCCGTAAGCTGACTAGTGCCTGGCGGGACGTGGCCAGGGCCCTAACCCGCTACGACGAGGGTTTGACGGGGCGGTTAAACGACATCCGGGATGGCCAGTACGCCAAAAACGAGGCGGTGCCACTGCAACCGGAACTGGCGGCCCGCTTGTACACCACTAACCGCCAGGGCCAAGTCACCAACCAGTTGACGGCTTCGATTAGCCAGCTGGAGAAGTTCTACCAAAACCCGTACGACTACTTCTTGCGTTACGGTTTGCACCTGAAGAAGCGCGACGAATTAGAGGTCTCCAGCGACAAGTCCGGGACCTTAAACCACGACGCCCTGGCCTTCTTTGTCCAAAGCGTGATCGACGAACCGGACCTGCAGCTGGCCGACTTGGTTAAAGAAGAGCACCAAGGGCGCCAAGCCGAGTTGATTGACCAAGCCTTTGAGCAGGCCATGAACCAACAAGAGGAGTTGCGGGAATTGGCGGCCAATAACAGCCGGGTCAACTTGCAACTACAGGTGGCCAAGCAGTTGATTACCACCATGGCCAAGACCCTGTGCCTGCAAGCAACCCAGACCGACGCCCAACCAGTGGCGGTTGAAAAGGCCTTTGGGCAGGCGGATTGGACCGGGGAAAGCCAAGCCGCCGAGTTACCAGCGTTAACCTTTGACCTGACCGGGGCGGGGCTCGGTGAGGGCGCCAAGGTCAGCCTGCGGGGGCGGATTGACCGCTTAGACGAGTTGAAACTGGGCGAGCAAACCTACCAGCTGGTGGTTGATTACAAGTCCTACAACAAGGCGTTTGACTTGGTCGACGCCTACGCCGGCCAGGCCCTGCAAATGCTGGCCTACCTCAACGCGTTACAGGCGGCCAACCCGGGCGAGCAACTACTGGGGAGCCTGTACCTGCGTTTGTACGTCCCGACCGTTGACGCCGGCAAGGAGGGGACCGCCGAGGAGCTAAAAGAGCACCTCTACCAGGGGATCACGATTAACGATAACGCCGTCTTGGCCGCCCTCGATCACGGGCTTGGTGAAAAGGGTGCCACCCTGTTAAGCATCAAAAAGAAGAGTAAAAAAGACACCAGCCGCTTTAAGGTTAGTGCCGACGATCAATTCAGTGCTAAGGCGGGCTCCAACCTGGTCTCACCAACCGATTTGAAGCGCCTGATGGACCACAACGCCGAACTGATTAAGGAAGCCGCCGTTCAGATCCTGCAGGGCCAAAACGAGATTAGGCCGTACCGGCGCCAAGTCGGCACCACCGCGGAGACCGGCCTGGCCTTTAGCGACTTCTTAGACGTTTCCCGCTTCGATCAGGCCCTGGATGACTACAAGGAAATCGAGCTGACCGACGCCGACGTGGAAGCAAAGTTTGAACAAGAGGAGGAATAGGGGAAGATGGTTTTCACACCAAGTAAGGAACAGGAGCCGGCGATCAACGACCGGCAAAAAGACATTTTGGTTTCCGCCTCGGCGGGGAGTGGGAAGACCGCCGTTTTGGTTGAGCGGGTGATCCAGCTGATGGAAACCGGACTGAGTAAGGACGCTAAGCCTAGCGAGCGGCCCAACATCGATGACATCCTGATGGTGACCTTTACCACCGACGCCGCTAAGAACATGCGCGACCGGATCCGCCGGCGCCTGGTCGGGGCGACCGACGAACACATGAAGGCCCAGGTGGCCCGCTTGGCCCTGGCCAACATCAGCACGATCCACTCCTTTTGCGAGCAGTTGATTAAGCGCTACTACTACGTCATCGACCTCGACCCCCAGTTTCGGTTAATTGACGACGCCGAACAGCAGCTCCTAAAGGAACAGGCTTGGCAAGTGACCCTCGATGACTGGGTGGCCAATCCGGACCAAGTGGGGGCGCTGCACCAGTTAATCGATAACTTTGGGGCGGGGAACCTCGAGTCCGTCGTTCAGGCGCTGGACACCGAGGCCGACGCCCAGCCGCACCCGAGCGACTGGCTGGCCGGCTTAAGTGGCCTTTACCAGTTCGAAGAAGGGGCGGACCCGCGGCAAAGCGCCTTCTTTAAGCGCCTCTTGGAACCCCTCGTGGGCCCGCAACTAAAGGAACTGCGGGACCAGTGGGCGGCCCTTGGCGAAGTGGGGCCGGCCCGTTTTGCCAAGCAGGTTGAAGAAGATTTAGCTAAATTAGCCACGACCGTTGATGACCAGGGCCATTTGTTAGGCAGCTGGGACAGCCTGGCCCAGACCCTCAACAAGAAGAATTTTGCGCCTAAGTTGCGCAAACGTAAGGATGACGACGATCCCGAACTCTTAGACGAACTGGGGGTCCAGCGGGGTGGCCTGCGGGATCAGCTGGGCGACCTCCACGATACCTACTTCTTCCAGTCCGCCGCGGACCTGGTTAAGTATGGTCAAAAGGCTGGCGCCCTAATTGAGATCTTAACCCGGGTGGCCACCGACTTCCGGTGCCACTACCAGATCATCAAGCAGGACCGCCGCCTGCTCGATTTCTCCGACTTAGAGCACTACGCCTACGCCATCTTGACCGGCGAAAACATCAACCCAAAGGTGACCTGGAGTGACGAAGAAGCGCGGGCCAAGCGCCAAGCCGCCGCCCAGGTCCAAGCCGAGTTGCAGCGCCACTACAAGGAAATCATGATCGACGAGTACCAAGACACCAACCGCCTGCAAGACGACCTGTTACGCCTCTTGCACAAGAGTGGGCAAAACCACCGCTTTATGGTCGGGGACATGAAGCAGTCGATCTACCGCTTCCGCCAGGCCGACCCCACCCTGTTTAAGGACTACTACGATCAGTTCAGCGCGGATGGGCAAAGCAGCGAGGCCCTGGACCTGAGCGACAATTACCGCTCCCGCCACGAGGTTACCGACCTGGTCAACCTCATTTTCGAACAGCTGATGGACCAGCAACTGGGTGAGATGGTCTACGATGATAAGGCCAGCTTGAAGCCCAAGGCCGATTGGGGGGCCGACCGGGACCAGGCTAGCCCGGCGACCCCGGAACTCCTGCTCTTTGATGGGGGCGTCAAGAAAACGACCGCTAACCCCACCGGCGAGGACGCCATCGTGGTCCGTCAGCCGGAAGACAAGGTCGCTAGCGAAGTCTGGCTGATTGGCCAACGGATCCGCGAGCTCCTGGCCAAGGAAACGATCTTGGACCCGGAAACCAAGCGGGTCCGCCCGATCACGCCGGGCGACATCGCCATTTTGTCGCGGGCCAAGCGGATTCACTCGGTGATCGCCGAACAGTTTGCCAAGCTTAACTTACCGGTGATGGTGCACGGGGTGGAAAACTACTTTAAGGCCACCGAAATCCGGGTCGTGATGTCCTTGCTAAAGGTGATCGATAACCCCTACCAAGACGTTCCGTTGGCGGCCGTGCTCCGTTCGCCGCTGATTCAAGTCGCTCCCGAGGTGGCGGCTAAGTTCGGCCTGAGCCAGGGCGAAAACCGGATCGGCTTTACGGAACCGGAGTTAGCCTACTTGAAGGTCAACAGCACCTCCAAGGACTTCTTTGGCGTCGTGCAGCAAAACTACTACGCTTGGCGCGATCAAGAGGTCGAAGCGGTTGAAAACAACGACGCCCTGACTGAAGAGGAGCTCGCCGAACGGGTCGCAGGCGACCCGGCCGGCTTAGCGACTAAGGAAGAACTGGGCGTCAACTGTGGGTTAATCTACCTGAAGTTAGCCCGCTTCTTTGAGTTGCGGGACCACTTACGCCGGGTCGCCCAGCGACGCCCCCTGGTGGACTTGATCTGGACGATTTACCAAGCAACCGGCTACCTGGATTACGTGGGCGGAATGAGCGGCGGCCCCCAGCGCCAAGCTAACCTCCACGCCCTGTACGAACGGGCAAGTGGCTACGAGGAGAGTGGCTTCAAGGGACCTTACCAGTTCATCCACTTCATCGAGCAGATGCAAAAGAAAAACGACGACTTGGGCGAGGCGACCACGGCCCTGGCCGGTGACGCGATTAACGTCATGACGATCCACAAGTCCAAGGGGCTCCAGTTCCCGATCGTCTTCTTAGTGGAAACGACCCACCAGTTCCAAGCCGACCGGGATCCGGTAACGATTGAGCCCCAGGCTGGGCTTGGCTTCACCTACGTGGATAGCACGGCCAACGAGACGATGCGCGTCAAGCACCCGCTGGTCCAACAGGCGGCCTTAAAGGAGAAAAAGAAGCGCCAGGACCGGGCCGAAGAAATGCGCCTCCTCTACGTGGCCCTGACCCGGGCCGAGCAGCGCCTCTTCATCACCGGGTACGTGAAGGACGCTGACCTGACCAAGAAGATGGATAAGTGGAACCGGGCCTTTGATAGCGCCAGCCCGCTGTTGACCACCACCACACGCTTGAAGGGGCAATCGATGCTTGATTGGATCATGATGACCCTGGTGCGGACGGCGAACTTCCCAACGCTAAGGGAGGGGGTTGAAGCCGCCGCCACCCCGCTGCGGGGCCTTACCAAGGCGGCCTACCAAATTAAGCTGCAAAACGCTGACCAGGTTCAGGCGGCCCTCAACACCCCGCTGGACCTGCACCCGAATGCGACGGCGGAGCAAGCCACCCCGGCGGCCGCCACTAGCCGCCAGTTTAAGGCCGACTTAGAACGGGTGTTAAACTTTACCTACCCGGATCAAGTGGCGACCCAAACGACCGCCTTTCAAGCCGTTTCGACGGTGCGGGAGGCCTTTGCCCGCCAGGACCCTACCAACCTGGAGATGGGTCAGCTAGAAATTGACCGCGACCAGATCAAAGAAGCCGGGGCCTACCTAGCACCGGAAGAGCGGGCCTTCGAAAATCCCGCCTTCATCACCGGGGCGAGCGATCAGGAGCCAACCGGGACGGCGATCGGGACCGCTACCCACTTGGTCTTCCAGAAATTACCGTTAACGGAACCGCTTGACGAAGGGGCGGTCCGTGCTTTAATTAAGTCCCTAACGGAGAGTGGTTTAATCGATAATCCCCAAGTTGCGGCGGGCATTGACGTGGCCGGCGTGGTATCCTTTTACCAAACGGGGCTCGGTCAGGTCATTACCGCCCACCCTGAGCAGGTTCACCGGGAAGTACCGTTCTCGATGTTACTGAGCGCCCACGATCTCTTCAGCGGGATTGGGGCCACCGATGACAGTGAGGTATTGATCCACGGGATCATCGACGGCTACGTCCAACACGACGACCAGATCGACCTGTTCGATTACAAGACCGACCGGATCAGTCAGGCCCACCCGGAAGAAGACCTCCAGGAACTGGCGGACAAGTACTCGGGCCAACTGGTGCTGTACGCCGATGCCCTGACCAAGATGACGGGGGTTCCCCTAGAAAAGATCCACCGCCACCTTTACTTCACCCGGGCCAAGCGGGTGGTAACCCTGAGCGCCCCGCCGTCGTCGCACGAACCAAAGGAGGAAGCATAATGGAATTAAAGGACTTAACGAGTGCCTACACCCTTGCCAACGGAATCGCCATTCCGGCGGTTGGTTACGGAACCTTCCGGACCCCGGCCACCGTGGCCCGGCAAGCGGTCAAAACCGCGATTGAAGTCGGCTACCGCCACATCGACACGGCCGCCGTTTACGAAAATGAAGAGGCGGTCGGCCAAGGGATTAAGGATTCCGGGATTGACCGCGACAGCATCTTTTTGACCTCCAAGCTTTGGAATACCGAGCGGGGCTACGATAAGACGATCGCCGCCTTTGAAGCCTCCCTCAAGCGCCTGCAAACGACCTACTTGGACCTGTATTTAATCCACTGGCCGGCCAATCAAAAGCAGTTTGGTGACCAGGCCGCAGCGCTTAACGCCGAGACCTGGCGGGCGCTAGAAGACCTCTACAAGCAGCGCAAGGTTAAGGCGATCGGGCTGTCTAACTTCATGCCCCACCACGTTGCCGAGCTGTTAAAGACCGCCAAGATCCGCCCGCAGGTTGACCAAATTGAGGTTCACCCCGGCTGGACCCACCAAGAAGAGATCAAGAAGCTCCAAGCGATGGGAATCTTGGTTGAGGCCTGGGCCCCGTTGGGTGGTCAGGGAGCCACGGTAATGGAGAATGAAACGATCAAGCAAATTGCTACGGCGCACGGTAAGACCCCGGCCCAAGTGGTTTTGCGTTGGGAGATACAACAAGAAGTCCTGCCGCTACCAAAGTCGGTTCACGAACACCGGATGAGGGAAAACGCGGACGTCTTTGACTTCACCCTGTCACCGGCGGAGATGGGCAAAATTGCCGCTTTACCGAACATGGGCGGCCAGTGCGCCGACCCGGATGAGGTTGACTATTAAGGAGTGCGCTCCAGCCTATCAAGCAGGCCGTGGGCTAAGGATAGGTTACAGGTTAGTGCACCAGCGGTTATTGACCACGTTGGCTGCCTAACATTCAGAAAGATAATAAGCGCCCGGGAGAAAATCGTGTTTTCTCCTAGGCGCTTTTTTATGCTCCCGCAATCGATGCCCCCCGCTACGGCCGCCTTTTTTGGGGGGTGGTACAATGGGGGACAGTAAGTAGAAAAGGAAGAAAAGATGCAAGCCCTGAAATTAAACCTAATGTCCGTTCGACGCGTTGGCCTGGCTGGGTTTGGCTTGGTCGCCTCATTAGACCTGGTGGCAACTTGGCTACTCACCCCGCTGTTACGCCTCGTGACGACTTTCTTATTGGCACAAGCGGCGATCCCCTTTGTGTCCGTTGACAACGTCGTCACCCTCTTGACCACCCACCCGTTAATCGTCTGCGCCCTTCTAGTCGAGGTGTGTGTGGTCCTGGCCTTACTGGGTCTCCAAGTCCTGGTGGCCTTTAGCGGGCTCAGGCTCTTAGTGGCCGGACGCTTTTCCTTCGCCGGCTGGCTAGCGGCCTGCCGCCAGCAGGTGGTGAACTTAGGCTGGCGGGGTGCCTTGGCCTGGGTGCCGCTGTTGATCGTGGCGATGCCGATTGCGACCCTGTTGTTTCGGACCCCGTTGCTGGTCAACATCAAGGCCGACGCCTTTATCCTCGATTACCTAACCAGGCGGCCAAGTTTAATGATTGGCGGCGTGTTGGTTTACGCAGCCTGCTTGTTCATCGTGGTGCGCTGGCTGTCCTGGGGACGGGTGAAGAGGGCGCTAGGCTTGGCCCTTTGGTGGGGGGCGTGGTCCTGGCTCGTCAACGGGTTGGTGGTGTTGGTTAACCACGGCAACGCCCCGACTTGGTTGGCCCTTAGCGGACTCTTAATTGCCCAGGTGGCGGCGGAGTTGGCCCTTAGCGTAACCGCCCTGGGCTTGGTAGCCACTCCCCAAAAGACTGCCGGTCCCCACCAGTGGCGCCCCTGGTGGCTCTTAATCTTAGTGGTGTTTGTCTTCGCCGCGATGCCGAGCGACTGGACTTACTTAACAACTAAGTTAGCGGCGCCATTGACGGTCGCTCACCGCGGTGTTGACGGGCAAAACGGCGTGCCCAATTCAATTGCGGTGTTAAAAAAGACCCACCGGGCGGCCCACCCAGACTTTGTCGAAATGGACGTCCACGAAACGGCCGAACACCAGTTTGTCGTCGTCCACGACGAAAACTTGAAGCAACTGACCGGGGTCGACAAGGCGCCCCACCAGCTAACCCTTAAGCAACTGACGAAGTTGGTGGCCAAACATGATGGCTACCGGGCCAAGCTAGTGAGTTTTGATGACTACCTGGCGGCTGCCGAGCAAAACCACCAACGCCTGATCGTTGAACTTAAGGCGACCCCGCACGATTCCAAGGGCCTCTTGGCGCGTTTTAACCAGCGGTACGGCGCCCGTTTGATCAAGGATGGGGACATGGTTCACTCGCTCGATTACGCTTACGTAGCTAAGTTGCACCGGCTCAACCCCAAGCTAACGGTGCTCTACTGCATGGCTTACAACTTTACCAACCCGGCTAGGGAAGCGGACGGGGTGACGGCGGAGTATTCGACCTTAAACCACCGCTTCATTGACGCCGCCCACCAAGGGAACCAACTGGTAATGGCGTGGACGGTCAATAATGCCGGGGCGATGAAGCAGGCCCTTTTCGACCACGCCGACGGGGTGATCACCGACCGGGTCAGTACCCTGAATAAGGTGATCAAAGAGGTGCGGACAAACGATACGCTGGAAAGCAGGTTGGTTAACTACTTCAACCCGCTGCCTAACTTAGAGTGAAGGGGTAACGGATCGTAGCTTGCGTTAACTAAACAGCCCCTGACCGATGGTTTGCCATTGGTCAGGGGCTGTTTGATTACCGAAGGACTGGACAGGATAAATGTTTAGATTTGCGCAATAAAAAGTGAGTGCGGACCAACCATTGGCAGGCCGTGGGCTAAGGATAGGGCGAACGGTTGGTGCGCCAGCACCGTTCTTCGGCCAGGCTTAGCCACTAGGCCTGCGGTTGGGGAGCACGTTATCCTGCGCAAATTTGCAGATTTGTCCTGTCTTGCAAAAGGGTGGTTAACTGGTTAGCGCCAGGTTTGTTCGTAAACGTCTTCTTTAAAGCCGCAGGTCAGTTGCGAGCCCTCGACCATCAACGGCCGTTTGATTAACTTACCGTCCGAAGACAGCAGGGTGGCGGCCTCGTCGATCGTCATGGTTGGTAGCTTATCCTTGAGCTTTTGTTCCCGGTAGTGCTGGCCACTGGTGTTAAAGAAGTAGCGCAGGCCCAGGTCTTGGTGCTCGGTTAACCACTTAACGAAGAGTTCCTTGGCCGGTGGTTCTGCGACCAGGTCTTGTTGGTCATAGGCGACCTGGTGGTCATCGAGCCACTTTTGGGCCTTCTTGCAAGTCGAACAACGGGAGTAGCAGTAAAAAGTTGGCATAGGGGCGTTCTCCTTTTTTTTAAACTATTGTACACCTCTTAAACCTTGCGGTAACGTTTTAAGCCCACCACGTTTAAGACCACGAAGAAGACGATGAAGAGGACCAGGACGCCAAGGTCACCGGCGATCGTTTCAACCCCTTGCCCCTTCATGATCACGTCGTTCATGGCGTTGCCGGCGTAGGTTAATGGCAGGATTTTTGAGATGACCTGAATCCAGTTTGGCAAGGCGTCCAACGGCACGATGCCGGAGAAAAAGACCTGGGGCATGACCACGATCGGCACGAACTGCATCATTTGAAATTCCGAGCTGGCAAAGGTGGAGATAAAGATTCCCATTGCTAGTGCCGCCAGGGCCAACAAGATGTTGATTAAAAAGACCAGGGCCAAGTCACCGACGATTTGGACCTTTAGGAGCCAGACCGTGGTGATGACAATTAAGAGGGTTTGCACGATCGCGACTACCCCGTAAGAAACCATGTAGCCGGTGACGATTTCGCCGCGCCGGACCGGGGTGGCCAGGAGTCGGTCAAGGGTGCCGGAGCTGCGTTCGCGCAGGAGGCCGATCCCGGAGATCAAGAAGACAAAGAAGAAGACGAAAAAGCCCATGAAGATTGGTAAGATCTTGGTGAAGTAACCGGTCGAAGAATCACCGTAGCGGTAGGTCGACTTGATGTGGGTCGTGGCGCTCGCGGTCCCCTGGTTGAATTGATCCTGCGCCGTCGTTGGCAACATCGCCACCAGTCGCTGTATGGTGGCCGCCAGTTGGTGGGCATTGCTCTTTTGCAGGGCGACTTGGAAGGCTTGCTTGGTCAAAGCGGTCTTGGCCGAGTCGATGTTGGCAAAGGTTAGGTGGTAGTGATTGGCGCTGGTTTTGACCACGGTGGCGTCGATGCGGTAGTCCTTGAGGGCTCGGTCGGCCTGGTCAGCGCTGGCGTAAGTCTTGACCGAGACGTGCTTGACGACGTCGATTTGCTTGACTAACGACGGGGAAAGGTTGGCCGTCCCGATCGTTACGTGGGTATCAGTGGTGGCTGAAAACATAATCGATAGGAGCCACATGGTTAAAATGGGGGCGATAAAGAGCAGGGCCAGGGTACGTTTGTCGCGGATCAATTCGGTTAAGACCCGTTTGGTGATGGCTAAACTACGCATGTGCGTTCACCTCCCGTTCGGCCTTTAAGAAGACCTCTTCAATTGAGCCAACGCCGTAGGATTGCTTGAGGGCGGCCGGGGCGTCGTTGGCGATGATCCGACCATCCATCAAGAGGGCCACCGAATCGGTCATCTCGGCTTCGCTCATCACGTGGGTGGTTACCAGCACCCCGCAGCCATCCTTTTTCAACCGGTCCAGTTCCCGCCAGATTTCGAGGCGCAGGGCCGGGTCGATCCCGACGGTCGGTTCGTCTAAAATTAAGAGCTGGGGTTGGCCGAGCAGGGCGATGGCCAATGACAGGCGCCGTTTCATCCCGCCGGAAAAGCCGCTGACCCGCTTGGTTAAGTCGTTGCTTAGGTCGACCACCTTGGCGACGCGCTGGCATTCCGCCGTTAATTGATGACGTTCAACGCCCTTCAGTTGGGCAAAAAAGGCCAGGTTTTCTTTGGCGGTTAGGGTCTCGTATAAGGCGTCACTTTGGGCCATGTAGCCAATTTGGCCGAGGATCTGACGGTTAGGCATTTGTTGGCCCAGGACTAGGGACGTGCCGCTGTCGGCTTTTTCCATTCCTAAGGTGGTCTTAATCAAAGTGGTCTTGCCGGCCCCCGATGGCCCGATCAGGCCGATGATTTTTTCCGAGGTAATGGTGAGGTCGACGCCGTTTAAAACGGTCTGGGCGCCGAACTGTTTATTTAAGGCCGTAATGGTGATTAGTTCGTTCATTAAAGGTCCCCCCTTGCGTTTGATTAACTTTATTATGGCTTGCCAGGGCGGGGGCAACAAGTCACAATAATCTTAACGTTGTAATTAAAAGTGACACCTGTCGCTTTTGCTGACACTTAACGAAAAGTGGGGATCAAGATGGTAACCCAAGCTGCCAAACGGATGCAAAAAACGATTGAAGAAGCGTACTTAGACCTGTTGGAAAAGGAGAGTTTTCGGGCGGTGACGGTTACGCAAATCGCCCAGGCGGCACTGATTAACCGCCAGACCTTTTACCACCACTACCAAGATAAGTACGATTTGACCGACCGGATGACCGCGGCGGTTTTTATAAGGGTGCGTGAACTGATTGACGTTCGCTTGGCCCAGCTCAAGCGCGGGGAGTCAGTCGATGACTTCTTTAGCTTTTTAAATTCACCAGCCACCCAGCGCCTCTTGACCCCGGCCCTGTGCCGGCGGGTGACGGCTTTGTACACGATCCAATACGATCAACTAAGCCTGTCGCAGCGAATTCACGACTACGTGGCGGCGAACCTGCAAGACCTGCTGGCCCCCGGGGCCCCCGAGCTAGTCAGTGACCTGTTGGCGACGCTGCTTACTCAGGTCTTGCGGACCGTTTTTGAACGGGGGGAATTCCCAACCCCCGTCGAAATCCGGGCGCTCAAGGCCGCCTTTGCCCGTTTACTCAACTAAAAAGGGTGGTCAACATTCAAAAATAAAGCAAGAGGCCGGAAGAAAACGTGGTTTTCTCCCGGCCTCTCGTGGGTTAAGGACTAGTAGTCCCCGTTTAAAATTGAGTTTTTAACGATAACGTAGTCGACCTTGGTGATCGATTCCAGGTCGCGCCCACCGGCGTAAGAAATCGCTGACTGGAGGTCTTCTTCCATCTCCACCAGGGTGTCTTCGATGGCACCCCGGAACGGCACCAGCATTTGCTTACCTTCGACGTTGCGGTAGGCGCCCTTTTGGACTTCGGAGGCCGAGCCCCAGTATTGCTTGTAGCGCTTGCCGTCAATCGTGATCAGGTTGCCCGGGGATTCTTGGTGGCCGGCCAACAGCGAGCCAATCATCACCATTGAGGCCCCGAAGCGAACGGACTTGGCGATGTCGCCGTTGTGGCGGATTCCCCCGTCGGCGATTAATGGCTTGCGGGCGGCCTTGGAACACAGGCGCAGGGCGGCGAGTTGCCAGCCCCCGGTCCCGAAACCGGTCTTGAGCTTGGTGATGCAAGCCTTACCGGGGCCCACTCCGACCTTGGTGGCGTCGGCGCCGGCGTTTTCCAGGTCGCGAACGGCCTCCGGGGTGGCCACGTTACCGGCGGTTAAGAAGGTGGTCGGCAGTTGTTGCTTGATGTGTTTAATCATGGCGATCACGAAATCAGAATGTCCATGGGCAACGTCGATCGTGATGTACTCCGGCACCGATTGTTCGTCTTTTAGTTGATTGATAAAGTCATACTCGCTGTCCTTGATCCCGACGGAAATCGAGGCAAACAGCCCCCGGTCGTGCATTCGCTTAACGAAGCCGGCCCGGTCCGCGGGGTTGAAACGGTGCATGACGTAGTAGTAGTCATTTTGGGCTAACCAGACCGCCAATTCTTCGTTGATTACCGAGGCCATGTTAGCCGGTACAACGGGAATCTTGAAGGTTTTGGGACCAAATTTAACCTGCGGGTCAGCTTCCTTTCTGCTCTTGATCACACACTTGTTAGGGATCAGTTGAATGTCATCATAATCAAAAGTTTCCATCGGGATACCTCGCTTAAAAAGTGATTTGAAACCGTTAGTAACTATAGGCGAAAATAAGGGCGCCGTCAAGGATAAAACCGAACAATTTTACCTAATGTCAGGAAAAAGGTTCAGAACAACCCTTGCAAATCACGAACTGATCCGGTAGTATCATAGAGTAACTGTGCTTAATTTTAAGACTAATGAGGTGAACAGAATGGCAACAGTAGTAATCGTAGGAAGCCAATGGGGAGACGAAGGAAAGGGGAAGATGACCGACTACCTGAGTCAAGAAGCGAACGTTGTTGTCCGCTCCCAAGGGGGGGACAACGCCGGGCACACGATTGAATTCGATCGGCAAAAGTTTGCCCTGCGGCTGATTCCGTCCGGGATCTTCGGTGAAAACACCACCGCCGTGATTGGTAACGGGGTTGTCATTAACCCGCAGGCCCTGTTGGAAGAAATCAAGTACCTGACCGACCGTGGGGTCGACATCTCTGGGCTTAAGATTTCCAGCCGGGCCCAAGTAATCATGCCATACCACCTCTTGCTCGATGAATGCCAAGAAAAGGCTAAGGGCGCCGCTAAGATCGGGACCACCAAGAAGGGGATTGGGCCAACCTACGTCGATAAGGTTTCCCGGATCGGGATTCGGGTGGCCGACCTCTTGGAAAAGGACACCTTTGCGGCGAAGCTCAAGCAAAACCTGGAGATTAAAAACCAGCTCTTCACCAAGATCTACGGGGTCGACCCGGTTGATTTTGATGAAATCTTTAACCAATACTACGAATACGGCCAACAAATCAAGCAATACGTCACCGATACTTCGCTACTGGTTAACGACGCCATCGACCGCGGCGACAAGGTTCTGTTTGAAGGGGCTCAGGGGACGATGTTAGACATCGATGAAGGGACCTACCCATACGTTACTTCCTCTAACCCAACGGCCGGGGGGGCGCCAACTGGGGCCGGGGTTGGGCCGAACAAGATTGAGACCGTGGTCGGAAT
>SKEH01000082.1_pt1 | contig 65648 bp, 54 predicted proteins | sample 4826571 | NCBI WGS metagenome assembly SKEH01 (sample SAMN11008814, study PRJNA524170) | human gut metagenome | biome: Human fecal sample; material: Feces; isolation source: fecal sample from pouch patient p29 | host: Homo sapiens | place: Israel: Tel-Aviv | collected 2016-09-14 | reverse complement strand
TGGTAGAATGTAAAGAGTCCATTTTGACCTCGTTTCTAAATGTTGTGTGGTAACTACATTCTATCAAACAGGTCCGAATGGACTTTTTATTTTTTATCAAGTGTTCAATTTAATTTTACAATCGGCGTAACAAAAATATTATTGAATAATAGAAATGATTAAAGGGATTGCTAAGATAGCGTACTCGCTAGTTTTAATGATATTGAATAAAACACTGGAATTATGGTGTTCTTAGCATAAACAGAATTAAGCAGAAATAACAAAACAATATTATATAATACGCGTACACAAAAGTCACAAGACAAGGCTAAGTTTTAAATTATATGTAAAAAGAGTAATCGATGTGCGTTAAAAAAAAGCGCTAAAATGAATTTTGTAAAGATAAACGTTGTTATTGATTCAAAACTTGAGTATTGGGAGGTTAAATTATGTTGTCAAAAAATAATTTTGATGAAAAACTTAAGCAAATGAATAAAAAAAGTGATAAGTTTTCGATTAGAAAGCTTACAATCGGTGCAGCTTCCGTTTTGATTGGAACAGTATTTTATTTAAATAATGGTGGTAATGTAGTGCAAGCTGCGGATGACGTTCCCAACCAACCCGCTACTCAAGTTGAAAAAAATATAAACCAAAAAACAGTAGGTAAGGTCTCAACAGATACTGCTACTTCAACTTTAAAGGCAGATAATACATAGCAAGATAATGTTGTTAAAGTTAATACTTCTGTTTCACCAGAAAGTGAAATAAATTCAAGCAAGATAGTTGTTAATAAAGATGCAAGAGAGAAAACTGCTAACTTGAATGAAGTTGGGCTTCAGGGGATAAAGGATAAAAGCAAAGAATCATTGCCTGCATCTGCATTGAGAACAATTAAAGTTGAAAAGACTGATTCAAAACAGGTTAATGGTCAAGATGTATCTAATAAATTGGAAGATGTAAAGACAAATATCACTGATTCAAAAGGAAAAGCACTTGAAGATAATCAAAATGTTGAACCAGAAAATGGAGATATACTCAGAGCTAATTATTCTTTCAAACTTCCTAATGATTCTGTAAAAAGTGGTGACGGTTTTAAGATTCATTTTAGTGACAATCTGAATTTATATGGTACGACTGATCCTAATTTTATGAATAATCATGCTCATGAAGAAGGACGTAGTATACCAGATTTAATGGATCAAGATGGTGATATAATTGCTACTACTTCTAATAAGGTGACGGATAGAGATATTCTTTATACTTTTACTTCAAATATTGATGGTAAGGAAGATATATCTGCTTCGCTTTCTATTCCTGTATATATCGATCCTAAAAATGTCCCTAATGATTCACAACAAGAGCTTGAGACAAACATTGGATCGAAAACTTATAGTAAAGATGTAAATGTAAAGTATCGTACATTTAATAATGATATTCAATCTGAAAATTCAAATCTAAATGGTGAAGCCTTTATAGATAAAGTTAATCTAGATAATAATACTTTTAGACATACTATTTATATTAATCCTCTAGGCAAAAATATTGGTGATGAAACGGTTACTATATCAAATTGCCCCAAGACAGATTCAGAAGTAAATTATAATAATCATGACACAAAGATTAAAATATATGAATTAAATAATCAGAATTCATTTCCAACTCAAAGTATGTATTTTGATCCGGACACTGCAAAGGATGTCACAGATGCCTTAGCAGGAAACATGCATTTTTATGGCAATAAACTATATTTAGAGTTACCAGGAAATGATCCATATGATAGTGGTAAATATAATGATAAAAAGTATGTTGTTCAGTACACAACCACCTTTAAACCTGAAAAAGATATTCAGACACGTGTACTTTTCGGTACTACCTATTATAAATATGGAGATCCGCAGGCTTGGACAGATTTATATTATTGGGATAACGCGAACAGTTTATATCGTTCTTTGCAGGAAGCTACAAGTAGTAAAGTAGGATACTTCCAAGAACATGATATTTATGAAACTGTTGATCTAAAAGGCAATGTGATCTCAGTAGATGACCATACAGATGGTGATGTAACTAAAGGTAACTCCAAAGAAAGTTATGGTACTAGTGGTAATCCAAGAGATGGTTATGAATTTAAGACTGTTCAAGATGAAAAGAACAATCCAGGCTATGATGTAACAACGCACAAGACGAGTGGTAATTATCAACTCGGTAAAAAAGTAGAAATTACATATGCTTGGGTTAAGACGGAAAAGTCGGGAAAAGTAGTAGTTCACAATATCTACAAAGATTATAAAGATGGTAAGTTAGTCAACACCACCACTTCGGATTACGCTAAAGATGTCGCTAATGCTAAGAGTGGTACATCTAAAGAAAGTTATGAGGTAACTGGCACTTTCAAAGATGGATATAAGTTAGTGAAAGTCGTTCCTGACAATGAGAATCCTGTATCGGATATGACAACCGATAAAAATAGTAAAATTACCAGTGGTCACTATGTCGCAGGTAAAACATTAGTTGTAACGTATATTTGGGTTAAGGATACTAAGAGCCCAGAGCCAGTTGTACCAACCCCAAGTGAGCCAACTAAACCAGAGCCTAAGGTCCCTGAAGAGCCTAAGACGCCAGAACCTTCTGAACCTTCGGAGCCTGTTAAGAAAGTTCATAAAAAGCATGTTGTTCACAAGAAACATCAATCATGGAATAAGAATAGTGGGATACATGCTGAAAAGCAATGGAATGTAAATAAAGGGCCACATGCTGAAAATAATCGCTGGACTAATAACTACGTACCACAAGGGGAAAGCTGGTCTAATGATTATAAACCATATGGTGAGAACAGCACACAAAGCAAAGTGGTTAATGAATCAAGTCATAAAACATTACCTCAAACAGGAGAAAGACATAGTATTATGACTATTATGTTAGGTTCTTTACTTGCTGCAACTGGATTAATGGCTTTGTTCATAGATGATAAACGTAAGAAAAATTAAAGAATAAATCCTTAATAATGTAAAAGAGATTGAATATCTGCGTTATAAAAACGTTAGATATATCAATCTCTTTTTAGTTTATAATCGTAATTTTTTCTACCTAAAACGCTCTTTCTTCAACCAAATGCCCATAGCTACTCAAAATACGTGCTAAATCGATCCATTGCAGACTAATCGTTTTAGTATTGTCATTAGGGTGCACACCAACAAAATTATTTTCTTCCATCGCTTCTTGATCAATGACTAATGGAATTGTATTAGTCTGATCGTTTAAAAGGCTGAACGGAGATACTAAACCTCTTTTTACCTTTAATTTGTTCATTAATTCATCTTCATTAGCCATAGTTAAACTAGAAGTAAATAATTCTTTTTCTGCTTTCTTCCAATCTATTTTTTTATTTTCAGGAAGCATTATTAAAAAATATGATTTTTTATCTCGCGTTTTAATAAAAAGATTTTTACATTTAGCGAAAGTTCTATCTTTTAAATATTGATCTGCTTCTTCACAGGTTGAGACCGCAGGATGAGTAAATGTCTGATAAGTAACATCATGCTTGTCTAATAAACTAAGTAATTCTTTGCTGTTCATAAAGTTTTTCCTTATTAAAAAAGCCAGGAAAAATCCTGACTCCATTTTATTATTTACGTTTTTGCTTACCCTTATTGCGGTTACGTAAGTCTTGGTGCAATTCCTTCTTTGCTTGACTAGTAGTGCTATTACCAGAATTAGTATCAAACAAATCGGCAACTTTTTCTTTAGTAACTACAATTTCAACCGGCTTATCCTTTAATTCATCAGCCACATGTTTCTTAACGCTAGGTGTAAGAATGAAGGTAACAATGATTTGTTGAATAATCATTACTAAGTTACCGGCTGCCCAGTATAATGCTAAAGCGCCTGAGAAGGATAAACTGAAGAATAAAGTCATAATTGGGTTGAAGATCATCATTGATTGCATGGTCTTCTTTTGTTCTTCAGGAATACCGATTAATGAAATGTATCCTTGAATTACCGTAAAGATAGTCGCAACAATCGCTAACACAACTGACTTTTGACTAAGTGAAATGCCAAAGAAAGTTGAGTGAGCCAATTGTGGTGAGTAGAATACCGCTTGATAAATTCCCCACATAATTGGCAACTGAATGATCAATGGCAAACAACCAATCCCGCCAGTTAATGACATTTCATTCTTAGAATAAAGTTCTCTTTGCCAACCTGACAAGGTCATTTGTTGTTGAGGAGTAATTCCTTTATGCTTCATTGCAGTTTGGATTAACTTCATTTGTGGTTGCAAACGAGCCATCTTTTCTTGTTGACGCACACTCTTGTTTTGTTGAACAAGCATTAAAGGCATTAAGATTAAACGAACAACGACGGTAATAATCACAATACCCCAACCTGCGCCGTTGTCACCACCGACCATATGAGCCGTGTGAATCATGATATTTTGTAATGGTCGGCCTAGCCATTGGTAAACCCAACCATAAATGCCACTATGAGGTGCAACATTAGGATTATTTGTAGCACCACAAGCACTTAATACAAGAGCAGTAACTACTAAAAGTGCTAAGACTCCCGTATATTTTTTGATTTTCTTCATTAAATAAATCACCACTTAGTTTCTATAGTAAATAAAATATGCATCTCTAATATAATACATGAAAATCATGCATTTGTTCCACATTTGGGATAGATTCTTGTGCAATATTTTCAATATGAGCGAATCCTGATGCAGATGGTAGTTTTTCAATAAAATGATCAATTTTATCGGGAGTACTTTGTAAGTAAATAGTAACAGTGCCATCCGAATTATTTTTAACAGTACCAGGGATGTTCATTTTATTTGCTAGTGCCATAGTGCTCCAGCGAAAGCCAACGCCTTGTACTAAACCAGAGACAGTTAATTTTCTTGTTTCCATAGTATTTTCCTTCTTAAAAATCAATTTCATTTTTAATTTTAACATGTTCCATGCTCATTATACTTTATAATAGAAAGGGATTAAAAAAGGAGAAACATATGCAACAAATTAGTTCAGTTAATAATGCAACGGTTAAAAAGTTAGCTAAGTTAAAGCAGAAGAAGTATCGAGATGAAGAAGGCCGCTACTTAATTGAAGGTTTTCATTTATTTGATGAAGCCATTAAATCTGGTAAAAAGTATCAATATCTCTTGGGTACTGAAGAAGCTCTCGATAAGGCAGAGGAAGACTATGATGTCGATTTAAGTGGTAAGAATGTAATTTTGATCAATAAAGCGATTGCGCGTCATTTAAGCAGTACCAAGAATTCACAAGAAATTTTTATGGTACTAAAAATTGATCAACCTCGTGAATTTCCATTTAATTATGGTAAGTGGGTTTTACTTGATAATTTAGCAGACCCAGGTAATGTTGGAACAATCATTAGAACAGCTGATGCAGCTGGCTTTGATGGGGTGGTACTTTCTCCAGAAAGTGCAGATTTGTATAACCCTAAGACCCAGCGAGCAATGCAAGGCAGCCAATTCCACATTGATTTGATTAAGCGTGATTTGGCTGATGTCATCACTGATTTTCAAGATGCGGCAATTCCCGTTTATGCAAGTATGTTAGATAAGACTGCTAAGCAATTGCCTGATTTTGATAAAGTACCACAACTTGCTTTAATTATTGGTAATGAAGCTCATGGTGTTAGCTCTACGATTGCCAGCTTAAGCGATGAAAAACTGTATATTCCAATTAAAGGTAAGGCAGAATCCTTGAATGCGGCCGTAGCAGCAGGAATTATGATTTATTACTTTGCATAGTACTTGTATTTAGTAAGTGAATTTCATATAATAACTTATGGTCAGAGTAAAGCAAAAATATAATATATGGTTATGGAGGAATTTACTTATGCAAGAAGTCAAAGAAAAAAAGGAGAGCGCTCCTTGTAAACCCGAAGACTACGAATTATGTGGTCATTTTATCAATGCTTTTCAAATAATTGGCAAAAAATGGAACGGCTTAATTATTAGTTCATTATGTGATACAGAAGATATGCGTTTTAAAGACTTGGCTCGCTGCATTGAGGCATGTTCAGATCGAGTTTTAGTAGAACGACTTAAAGAACTCGAAAAAGATGATATTGTTAAAAGAAGTGTTGATAAGGAGACAGGGATTATTTTCTATGGTTTAACTGAAAAAGGGGCAGAGCTTAAACCAGTCTTTGATCAAGTACATAATTGGGCCGATAAATGGGCTTAAAGACTTGCAAGAACAAGCAAAAAGAAATATCATAATAGTTAATTACTGAGATCAAGACTAGTAACAGTTAATTATCTGAACAGAGAATCTTCTTTAATAAGCTGAAAGAGAAGATAGAATAGTTAATTGTGAATTTCATCTTGGGAGTAGAATCTAATCAATTCCGGTATTTCACCGTTAACGAAAACTTGAGTGTGGGCAGATAATGTCCAAACTAGGGTGGTACCGCGACGCTTCGTCCCTATTGGGGGACGGAGCTTTTTTGTTTTGAAAGGAAAGAATTAATGGACTTATTTGATAAGTTAAAAGAGCTTCATGAGCAAGGTCTTGAAGAAATCAAAAAGGCTACTGATGAACAGACTTTGAATAAAGTCAGAGTTGAATTAGTTGGACGTAAGGGTGAATTAACTAAGATTTTGCACTCTATGCGTGATGTTGCACCAGAAAACAGACGCGAAGTCGGACAAAAGGTTAATGAACTACGCGATTTATTTAACAAGCAATTAGATGCTACTAAGGCTGAAATCGTTAAAGCAGTTTTAGTAAAAAAGCTTGAAGATGAAAAAATTGATGTTACTTTGCCAGGTCGTGAAGGACATTTAGGTTCAAAGCACCCAATTAATGTTATTTTGGATGATTTGGAAAGTTACTTTATCGGTATGGGTTACAAGGTAGTACAAGGTCCTGAAATTGAAACTGATCACTACTGTTTTGAAATGATGAATTTGCCAAAGGATCACCCAGCACGTGATATGCAAGCTACTTTCTACATTGATAGTGAAGACTTGCTTAGAACCCAAACTTCAGGTGACCAAGCAAGAGTGTTAGAAAAGCATGATTTTTCTAAGAGTCCGCTTAAGATGGTTGGTCCTGGTAAGGTATACCGTCGTGATGATGATGATGCCACTCACTCACACCAATTCATGCAAATGGAAGGTTTAGTAGTAGATAAGAACGTTACAATGAGTGATTTAAAGGGTACTCTTGAAATGATTGCTAAGCATGTCTTCGGTCAAGATAGAGCTACTCGTCTTCGCCCAAGTTACTTCCCATTCACTGAACCATCAGTTGAAATGGACGTATCTTGCTTTAACTGTGATGGTAAGGGCTGTCCAATTTGTAAATACACTGGTTGGATCGAAGTATTAGGTGCTGGTATGGTTCACCCTAACGTATTAGAAAATGCTGGTATTGATTCAACTGTTTATGGTGGTTTTGCCTTTGGTTTAGGATTAGACCGTTTTGCAATTTTGAAGTACGGTATTGACGATATTCGTGATTTCTACACTAACGATGTTCGTTTCTTGAAGCAATTCCGCAAGGAGGAAAATTAATTTATGTTAGTTTCATACAATTGGTTACAAGATTTTCTTAATTTAGATCAAGATCCTCACGACTTAGCTGAAAAGATTACCCGTACTGGTGTTGAAATTGCTGACGTTAAGCATCCAGAAGAAGGACTTAAGAAGTTAGTTGTCGGTAAGGTCCTTGACTGTAAGGGTGTTGAGGGTACACACCTTCATTTAACACATGTTGACGTTGGCGAAGATGAACCACTTCAAATTGTTTGTGGTGCTCCTAATGTTGCTGCAGGTGAATTAGTAATTGTTGCTCTTCACGGTGCCCGTATTGCTGGCAATGAAAAGATCAAGAAGGGCAAGATTCGCGGCATGGAAAGTTACGGTATGATCTGTGGCTTGCAAGAAATTGGCTTCAGTGACAGCGTAGTACCAGAAGAATTTGTTGATGGAATCTATGTTTTCCCAGAAGATGCAGACGTTAAGCCAGGTCAAGATGTTTATGAAGCACTTGGAATGGATGACTACATTTTAGACTTCGATATTACGCCTAACCGTGCTGATACCTTAAGTATGGAAGGCTCAGCTTACGAAGTTGGTGCAATTGTTGATCAAAAGCCTAAGATAGAAGATGTTTTCTTAAAAGAAGATGGTCCTGACTGGACAGATTCTCTTGATGTTAAGGTTGATGAAAAGTTAGCACCTAAGTTTTACTTACGTAAATTAACTGGCGTTAAGATTCAACCATCACCACTTTGGATGCAAAGACGTCTTTGGAATGCAGGCATTCGCCCAATTAACAATGTAGTTGATGTAACTAATTACATTATGCTTTTAACTGGTCAACCAATGCACGCCTATGATGCTAAGACTTTCTCAAATGGAAAATTAGAAGTTAGATTAGCTAACAAGGGTGAAAAGCTTACTTTATTAAATGAAAAAGAAGTAGATCTTGATCCTAATGATATCGTTATTACTGATGGTGAAAAGCCTGTAATGATGGCTGGTGTCATGGGTGGACTTAACTCAGAAATTACTGCTGAAACTACTGATGTAATTTTAGAATCCGCAATTTTTGATCCTACTTTGGTTAGAAAAGCTGCTCTTCGCCATGCAAACCGTACAGAAGCTTCTAGTCGTTATGAAAAGGGCGTTAACTGGGATGGAACTGAAAAGGCAATTAACATGGCTGCACTCTTGCTTAGAAATGATGCAGATGCAACTGTAGATGAAGGCATTATTAAGGCAACTGACACTAAACGTAAGCCAGTTGTAGTTAAAACTACTGTTTCATACATTAATCATGTTTTAGGTACTGAAATTTCTGCTAAAGATATGATTAAGATTTTTGATCGTTTAGGCTTCATGGTTGAGCACGATGGCGATAATATTGCAGTCCATGTTCCAAATAGAAGATGGGATATTGCTATTCCTGCCGATTTAGTTGAAGAAGTTGGTCGTATCTATGGTTACGATAATTTGAAGTCAACTCAACCACTTTTGGCTGAAACTCACGGTGGTTACTCAGAAAAAGAAGAAATGATGCGTCGCATGAAAGCTATTGTCGAAGGACAAGGCTTAATGGAAGCTATTTCTTACTCATTAACTTCACCAGAAAAGGCTGTTCGCTACACTAAGGATCCTAAGGATTTAGTTAAGGTTCAAATGCCACTTAACTCAAGTCGTTCTGCTATGCGTGAAAACTTGATGACTGGTTTAGTTGATGCAGCTAGCTACAACTTTGCTAGAAAGCAAACCCAATTGGCATTGTTTGAACAAGGCCGTATTTATGATCATGATGGTGGAACATTTAATGAACATGAACATTTAGCTGCTTTATATTCAGGCAATACCTTTGCTGAAAACTGGCAACACTTAACCCAAAAAGTGGACTTCTACTTTGTAAAAGGTCAATTGACTAACCTATTTACTGCAATTGGCATTGATCTCGAAAAGGTAGTCTACAAGGCTGAAGGCATCAAAGGGATGCACCCAACTAGAACCGCTGCTATTTACATTGATAAGCAATATGTTGGTATGATCGGTATGATTGCTCATGCTGTAACCCTTGCTGACAAGGCTCTTCGTGGTTCAGAACTTTATGGTTATGAAATTAACCTAGATGTAATTATTCCTATGCTTACTAAGGGCATGACTGCTACTCCAGCTCCTAAGTTCCCAGCAATTGAACGTGACCTTTCATTGTTAGTCAATAAAGATGTAACTAACCAAGAAGTTGAAAATGTCATTAAGTCTAATGCTGGTAAGTATTTGACAGCTCTTAAAGTAATTGATGTTTACGAGGGTAGTCACATTGAAGTTGGCAAGAAGAGTATAGCTTACAGTTTAACTTTCTTGAATAGAAAGGATACTTTAACTGATAAGGTCGTAAATAATGCAATGGACAAGATCAGAGCAGGTCTTGAAAACGATCTTGATATTAAAGTACGTTAATGGTTGACTTTAATGGTGTAAACCAATATCATTGATCAATGCAAAGAGAATTTAATTTCTGAGGAGTTAAAATAATATGCCTGAAAAATCTTATCCAATGACTGCTGAAGGTAAAGAAAAACTTCAAGCAGAATTAAAGAATTTAAAATTAGTTAAGCGTCCAGAAGTTATTGAACGTATTAAGGTTGCACGTTCATTCGGTGACTTATCAGAAAATTCTGAATACGATGCAGCTAAGGATGAACAAAGTCACGTAGAAGACAGAATTGCTCAAGTAGAAGACATGCTTAAGTACGCACAAGTTGTCGATGCTGACAGTGTTGATCCTAATGAAGTTTCAGTTGGTAAGACTGTTACCTATACTGAAGTTGGTACAGATGATGCTGAAACCTACACTATTGTAGGTAGTGATGAATCTGACCCATTAAATGGCAAGATCTCAAATGATTCACCAATTGCACAAGCACTCTTGGGCAAGAAGAAGGGTGAAACTGTATCAATTACCACTCCTGGTGGCCAATTTGACGTTGTAATCAACAATGTTGAAGCATAATAATTGAGAAGAGGAGTTAGGTAAAACTAACTCCCTTTTTGTTAGAAAGAAGGTTTTTAAAAATGAGAACAGTAGGAATTATCGGAATGGGTCATGTTGGTGCAACTGTCGCATATACTTTATTTACTCATGGCATGGTTGATGATTTAATTTTAATCGACAAAAATGAAGATAAAGTAAACGCTGAATACAATGATTTACATGATACTTTGGCTAGAAATGATAGTTATGTCAATGTAAGAAAGCAAGATTGGGATGGTCTTGAAGATGCCGATATTATTATTACTGCTTTCGGTGATATTGCAGCTTCAGTTAAGACTGGCGATCGTTTCGGCGAATTTGAATTAAATGCAAAAAATGCTAGACAAGTTGGTGCAGATATTAAGGAATCAGGCTTCCACGGAGTTTTGATCAATATTTCTAACCCTTGTGATGCAATTACTCAAATTTTGCAAGAAACTTCCGGTTTGAAGAAGAATCGTGTCTTCGGTACTGGTACTTTCCTTGATACTGCAAGAGTACAAAGAATTATTGGTGAAAAGTTAGGACAAGATCCACGTAATGTAGAAGGTTTTGTTTTGGGTGAACATGGTTCTTCTCAATTCACCGCTTGGTCAACGATCAGAGTTAACAATAAGATTGCTTTCCAATTATTTGGCGATGAAGAACAAGAAAAGATCAGTGAACAATCAAATAAGAACGCATTTGTTGTGGCAAACGGTAAAGGCTATACTAGTTATGCCATTGCTACTTGTGCAGTTCGTTTGGTTCAAGCTGTATTTAGCGATGCACGTTTATACTGTCCTGTTTCAGTTTATAATCCAGAATACAAGACTTACATCGGCTATCCAGCAATTATTGGCCGCGACGGTATTGAAGAAGTAATTGAATTGAAGCTTACTTCTGAAGAAAAGGAAAAACTTGAAGCAGCAGCTGATAAGATCAAGGAACACTTGGATCAATTGAAGAAAAAATAAAATATTGATTTAGATAAGAAGACGAGAAGTTACAATTGCGTAATTTCTCGTCTTTTTAATTTTTCCAAAAAATTTTCGTCTTTTTTGCGTAATAAATAGTGGGAGGTAAATTTTGATTCTTATGTATATGAATTTGATAGTATATTTGCTATCATAGAAAGGGAGTAATGTGCGAAAAAAGCTAAAATTTGAAATGTACGAGCGTTTAAACGGTCATAATGAATTTTATGAGTATTTGAATTCATTGACAGTTAAGGACAGGCAAAATTGTTATCACTTATTAAGCAAGTAGAGCTTAATGGTATAAGTGTCGCTATTCAGCAACATTGGGTAGGAGTAATTGATTCAAATATTTTTGAACTTAGGGCTATATTCTCTAATAAACGGATGAGAGGTTTGTACTTTCACGTAGATGGTGACAAGTACATGGTTTTACAAAAACGACCAAAAAGACGCCTCTTCGAGAAATTAAGCATGCTCATGATATAAGAAATGAATATTATGAAAGGAAAAATTATGAGTAAAAGTATTGATGATGTAATTCAAGAAAAAATGAAAAATCCGGAATTTAAAAAAGCATTTGAAAAAGATGTGGCTCAGTTTAGTAGCTCAGTGGCACTTTTAAAAGCTAGAGAAGATGCGGGCTTAACGCAACGTGAACTAGCTGAAAAGGCTGGGGTACCTCAAAGTACAGTAGCTCGTATTGAACGTGGATACAGTACGAGTACCAAAACGCTTTCTAAACTTGCAAATGCAATGAATAAAACTATGAGAATTGTAATTTCATAATAATCAAAAAAGCCCACAACTTCTACAATTTGTAAAAGTTGTGAGCTTTTTCTTTGTTTTAAATTAACGATCTTCGTGGTTAGTGAAGTAACGGTAATCTTTACTCTTGTCGAATAATACGGCACGAGCGTTTTCACCATTTGAGATGGAGAAGATTGCGTCAGGGTATTTATCCTTAACTTCGTCTTCAATAAGTCCTCTCATCATTTCGTTGTTAGCCAAAACCGAACCAGTCAAAGCAATCTTCATTGGCTTTGGATCTTCGTAACGATTAAGACCAATAATAATATCGCGAGCTAACAAGTGAGCTTGTTGTTGGATGATCTTGATTGCGTCATCGCTGCCTTCATCTGCAAGCTTAGCAACATGAACTGCCATGCCGGCAACTTCAGGATTAGACATTCTGTAGAATTTAGCGTTACATTCATCCATGTGTTCTACGCCGAATAACTTAGTGAACATTGGAATAAGTGCGTTATCTTCACGCTTGTCCCAGCTAAGAAGTGCAGATTGCATAGCTGAACGAGCAATAGCATAACCTGAACCTTCGTCACCTAAAATGTTACCGTAACCACCAACAGCGATTAAGTGACCGTTTTGTAAGCCGTTGTATACTGAACCAGTACCAGCGATAACAAGAGCACCGTCATCACCTTCAAGACCAGCATAAAGGGCTAAGAGTGAGTCAGTAATAGCACGGGTAGGTAAGTTGTTGATTCTTGATGAAATAGTAGCGGCAACTTCAGGTGCGTTACCAACAACTGAAAGACCGGCAATACCTACTAAAACGCGCATACAGTCGCCGTCAATCTTGTTTAACAATTCGTTAATAGTATCTGAGATGTTTTTAATTCCGCCTTCGTAATCAGCGTTAATTTGACCAGGACCGCCTTCTGCGCGACCAAGTTCTTTGCCGTTTTCGTCATATGCAATGGCAGTTGAGTGAGTACCGCCTGCATCTACACCAATTTGGTATGTAAGAGCCATATTCAAATCTTCTTTCTATATTAATTTATCCATATGATAACGTATTCATTTTATTACATTTTTATATTATAGGTCTAGTATTATTTTTCCATGTTAACGCTAACACTGATACTTTTGTTTATTTTTATGTAAATTACTAAGGTAATCAAGCTGATTAATAAGCCGATTATGAGAATCCATGGAATATAAATCAAAGTTATCTGATGTTTACCGGGATTAAGGTTAAAACTCAGAAAAGCATTAGCAAATAATACTTTATTTTTATGAAGAATTTTACCATTATCAATTACTAACCAGTTAATACTACTTGGGATAGTAGATTTCATGGTCATTTTTTTATGAAGGGAAAAATGATTGGATTTGATAACCAAGGCAGAGGGTTGAGTAATTTGAGGTTGAATTTGCTTAAATGAATGCATTTCTTGGGCTAGCTTTTTGGTATCTAAACGCCATAAATTTGTTGCATTTAAGTCTAAATTGTCTTTTTTCAGAGTAATAGCAATTTGGATACGTTGGCCACTTTGTCTACTTCCTAAATTTATCAGTCGAGTATTTGAATCACGTACTGTAAGGTTAACGAAACTACCGTTAACGTACATATCAATAGCGTTGTCATCAATATCACCAGGCAACTCGAGATAATAAGAAGAATTTGTTTTAGGCCTAAGGTTAAAAATTAGACGAGCTGATTTATTCTTTCTCTTTTTGGAATATTGCATCCAGCCGCCATCCCAACTTGAAACATTAATCTTTTTTGGATCGGGCCAAATTACATTATGGAAGAGAGTAGTAGTATTGCCAGTTGCCGCCTGTAAAAATTGAGTTTGATTTTTAGTGATATTACTAGGATCGAACTTCATCTTTTTGGTAGAAGTTGGTGATAAAAATAAAAGTGGCAGTGCATAATTATTTTTCATTAAAATTAATTGATTAAATCGTTTTTGTAAATGATAATCACCAACGTCGATTCTTTGATTTTTATTATCATATTTCATTTGTTTTTTTTCTTTAAGTGGGGTGATTTCTTCATTAGGAAGAATGTAATATTTAATGCCAAAAAGATCGTCAGTAATTGGAGTACCGCCAAAATTGGTATAAGAATTGCTGTTATTAACAAAACCTAGATTATTTAACAGCGACAGCACATGTTGGTTGGAGATGGAATTGAAGTTGCTCAAACCATAATAATTAGCACTAAATGGATCATCATCGGAACGATAAAAATTCTTTTCGGTTCTATATAAGCTTTGATCATGATTAGTTTCATAGTTAGTAACTTGCGTTGTATTTTTTACAAAATTTTGATAATCGTAATTTTTTTGATAGGCCAAATTTCCTAATGATAAGACCAAATTAATTACCAATTCCAATTCAATTATTAAATAAAAGAATATTGCTGCATAATTGTTTTTATTATAAATAAAAGCGATAAACAGTAAGCCCAAAGCTAAAAAAGCTCCTGTGGCAATTTGAGCATTTTCATTTAAGAAATCAAATGATTGATCATTAAACGTGACAAAAAGAATCAGTCCCAAAGCAACAATAGCTAATGGCAGAACTTGCCATAGTTTGATTTTTTCTTGCTGATTTAATGCGATGATTGCTAAGTTTAAAGCTAAAAAGATCAACACAAAACTAAAGCGACCAGGGTACCAGACAGGAAATTGACCTAAGTGCCATAGTAAGACTAATGGTGTCCAAAATAGTGAAGCGATTAAAAATAAAAGCAGGAGGCCATTAGCTAATTTAGTTTTCCAATTAATTTTTTTATTTAGAAAGTAAAGAATAGTCAACAACAAAAAAGGAAGAGGAATAAAAATATTTGGCATCCCTTCTTGCATTTCATGAAAATTATAAGCACCATCGGCAAGCTTAGTTATTTGATTATATGGGATAAATTGAAATCCCCATGACCAATTTGCAGAAGATGCTGCCTTTCCTTGCAACATTTCAATAAAAACTGGCAATAACATAAAAGCATCTAAAAAAGACCCCAAAATACTTTTTATTAAATATGATTTAAAAATAGACCATTGCTTTTTTCTATTGAAGAAGAAAATCTGGGTCAATAAATAAAGAAAGCCAAAAGCTAATGTCATAAATGCGGTATAAAAATTGGTAAACCACAGTAAAAATGTGATTAAGATTAGATGGCTTTTCTCTTGCTTTAGCGTGCGATCGATTTCATTAATTAAAAGAGGCAAAAGTATAACTGAATCTAGCCACATCAAGTTGAAGTGGTTGGCGATAACATATCCTGATAATGCATAGGCGCTGCTTGCAGCTAAAGCGTAGAATGACATATTTATTTTTTGCTGCCAGTAATAATAACTAGTTAGGCCACTTGTAGCGATTTTTAGTCCGATAATTATTAAAATAGCTTGCGGTAATAAATTTTCTGGAAATAAGAATAAAAGTAAATTAAACGGGCTAAAAAGATAATAAGCATCTGTTGCTAACATCGATCCGCCTAATCCATTTGAAAAGGAATAAATTAAGCGAAGGGGATGAGAAAACAAGTTATTTCTAAAAAAAGCGAGGAAATCAACATATTGTTGCCCCAGGTCTACTGTTAAAACGCCATTTTTGGTATAAAAGAAGTAGCTGAAGAAAATTAAACCAGGTAAAATAAAACTTAATAAAAAAAGAAGATTTTTTTTAGCAGTAAATAATTTATGGATAGTAAAATAATTATTCATCTTAAAATTTAGCTAAGCTCCATTCTCAATCGTAGAATTAACGTTCAGTTTTTGTTAAAATACATACAGTTTTAGTAAGGGACGATATACGTGGATTATTTTAGAAAAAATAGTGGGACTGGTTCAAACAAACAGTCTTCTACTCCAATAAGAATGCGAATCATCGTAGGGGTTATCCTTGTGCTTTTTGCGATGTTGATCGGACAACTGGCTTATTTACAGCTAGTATATGGATCTCGTTTTAAAGCAGAAGTACAACAATCGGATTCGACAGTTGTTTCAAATCAGGTGCCGCGAGGTGTTATGTATGATGCTAAGGGACATGTATTAGTAGGAAATAAGGCTACTAATGCTATCACTTATACTAAGAGTGCTTCGACCACCACAACGCAGATATATCAAATTTCTAATGCGTTGAGCAACTATATTAAGATTACAGATGAAAAGCCGACAAAGCAAATGATTGCTGATTATTATTTAGCTGATGAAGATAATAATACTAAGATTTCAGCTAAATTGCCTAAATCAGCTAAGGTAGATGCAAGCGGAAATAAGAAAACTAATTCCGAGGTTTACCAAGCCGCAATTGCTTATGTTGAAAAAATGGATCCTAAGTTAACTGAAAAGCAAAAAACGGCCGCATTGATCTTTAATAAGATTTCAGGTGCCTATACTTTATCAACTATTTATATCAAAAATAAGGGCTTAACTGATAAGGAAATTGCCCAAGTAGGTGAACACCTATCAGAGTTGCCAGGTGTCGGTATCGGAACTGACTGGCAAAGATCTTATCCAAATGGTTCATCTATCCAAAGTATTATTGGTTCGGTTTCTACTGAAAAATCCGGATTACCTAGCGATAACTTGCAGTACTACTTGAGAAATGGCTATTCTCGTAATGATCGAGTAGGTACTTCATATTTGGAAGAGGAATATGAACCGCTATTAAAAGGAACGAAGTCAACCAGCAAGGTAACTACTAAGTCTAATGGTAATATTCAACAGACTAAGACAGTTTATGATGGACAAGCTGGTGCTAGCTTAATGTTGACGATTGATGCTAAATATCAAAAAGAAGTTCAAGCATCTTTGAAGCGAATTTATGGTTCAGCTATTGGTGCAGGAGCAGCTCGCTATTCTAACGGTGCCTACGCCGTGGCAATGAATCCAAATACGGGAGCATTATTAGCGGTAGCTGGTATTAACCGTAATACGAATACAGGCAAGACTACCGATAATGCCTTAGGTGTAATCAATCAGTCATTTGTTATGGGGTCAGTAGTTAAGGGTGCCACTGTTTCTGGTGGTTTGATCAATAAAGTTATTACTCCTACTAACAATACTTTGCCTGATACACCAATTTATCTTCCAGGTTCACCAGTTAAGAAATCTGTTTACCCAGTCGGAACATTCAGTTCATTGGATGCCGAAACAGCGCTAGAAGTTTCAAGTAACATCTATATGATGCACTTAGCAATGAATTGGGTTGGTGCAAAATATGTACCTAAGACCTACATCCATATGCCAGACAATGCTTTTAATACTTTAAGAAGAAACTTTGCAATGTTTGGCCTTGGTCAAAAGACTGGTGTTGACCTTCCTGGTGAAGTTGCCGGAATTGAAGGTAAGTCATTCAATTCTAAAGGAAATATTCTTTCTGGTTCAGTACTTGACTTGGCATATGGTAACTATGATGCTTATACGCCAATTCAGCTTGCTCAATATGTATCTACAATTGCCAATGGTGGTTATAGAATGCAGCCATATATTGTGCAGTCTGTTGGTAAGACAAGTAAAGACGGCAAGAAGATTTATATTAACTACAATAAGAAGCCAAACGTTCAACAGTCTATTCCATGGACTCCAGATGAATTAAACGTAGTTAGAGAAGGATTCTGGCGTGTAGTACATGGTACAAATGGTTGGGGTACTGCTCACTACTTGAAAGATGTTAAACCATCAGTTTCAGGTAAAACTGGTACTGCTCAAACTTTCTACTATGATGCTGAACACCCTAATAGAAAACATAATATTGAATTAATTAACGCTACTTTCATTGGTTATGCTCCATCTAAAAATCCAAAGCTTGCTGTAGCTGTGGTGTTCCCAGGTCTTGATCCAGACATGGAAGGGAAGTATACTTTGCAAGTCGCTAAAGCAATGATTCAGGATTATTTTAAACTTCATTCAACAAAATAAAGAATTAACACTGGTCAAATTGCTTGAAAAATGCTATTCTAGTACAGTCAGAATAAAAGTGTAGGTGGTGAAAAAAATGGCAGATAACATCATTTTAGAATGCACCGAATGTGGCGATAGAAGTTACTTATCTAAGAAGAACAAGCGTAAGCATCCGGAACGTTTATCTTTGAAGAAGTATTGCCCAGTTGAAAGACGCGCAACACTTCACCGTGAAACTAAGTAATAAATCAAAGTAGCAGGTTGTGTGCCTGCTATTTTTTGTAGGTAAAAAATGAAAAAATCAGAATTAAGAAAAATACAAATAAATAAATTAAAGCGTTTTGCCAAAACTGAAGATAAAAAATTAGAAGATACAATTTTACTTAAAAAGTTAATGGAATCTGATTTAATCAAAAATAGTCAAACTATTGGAATAACTGCTTCTCTACCTTTAGAGGTGGATACTTCCGAAGTAATTGCTCATTTATGGGATGAGGGTAAAGAGGTATATTTGGCCAAAGCTGAAAATGATCAAGATCATACTTTAAATTTTTTGCATTACACATATATGAGTAAATTGAAAAAATCTAGTTTTGGTGTAGAGGAAATCGCTGACCCAGATGCTATGGTTAATAATCATTTGGACTTGGTGATTGTGCCTGGATTAGCATTTGCACTTGATTCTCACGTTCGTCTTGGTTTTGGTGGCGGCTATTACGATCGCTTTTTAGCAAAATATAATCCTAAGACTGTATCACTAGTGAATTCTCAGATGCAATTCCAACATGCTGAATGGCCTGTTGAAAACACTGATATACCAGTTCAGACGCTGATAACTACTGAAACACATTAATTAATTTAAGGAGGCTGGAATGAAGCAAAAAATTAACCTCTCACAAATATTTGTGACCTTAGGAATTTTAATAGTTTTATTAATAGTCTTTTTAGTTGAAGTCTTTTTAGGTGGCTCCGAAAACGTCAATGTTTTGATGAAAATGGGAGCAATGAATAATTATGCGGTAGTCGCTGGTCATCAATGGTGGCGTTTATTTACTGCTCAGTTTTTGCATATTGGTGTCATGCATTTAATATCAAATGCTGTCATTATCTATTACATGGGTCAATATATGGAGCCAATTATGGGTCATACGCGCTTTTTAGTTACGTATTTATTGGCTGGAGTTGGTGGTAATTTATTTAGTTTGACTTTTAGTTCAGATCGAAGTTTAAGTGCAGGAGCTTCAACAGCTTTGTTCGGACTTTTTGGGGCTATGGTTGCCATTGGCTTGCGTAATTTCCATAATCCAATAATTAGTTTTTTAGGAAGACAAGCTTTTGTCTTAGCACTGATTAATTTAGCGTTAGATATTTTCGTACCCGGTATTGATATTTGGGGTCATATTGGTGGTCTAATAACTGGCTTCTTGCTAGCTATCATTTTAGGTGATCGCGTAATGCGGACGTATAATCCTAAGTGGCGCGTTTTAGCGGGCGCTGTTTTGATCGTTTATATAGTGTGGACTGTTAGAACAGGAATGGTTATTAACTTTTAAATGAAGACTTTATACGATGTACAACAACTTTTAGAAAAATATGGCATTTTAGTTCATGTTGGTAAAAGAATCTGGGATATTGAATTGATGGCGCTCGAACTTGATAATATCAATAAAGCCGGTTTAATTGATCAACATGATTATATGATTGCAAAATTGATTTTACGTAGAGAACATAGAATCGAAGAACTAAAAGAGGAAGATAAAAAGAAAAAGGATAGCAAGTAAATTAGTTTAGCGGTATCATTATATTTGTAAGTTTTTATGGAAGGGCAGATTAAGGTTTATGTCGAGTTTTTTAATTATCTTAGATTTAGTTTTATTAGCCATTATTTTAGTCTTTGTAGGTATTTGGGGATGGAATAAGGTCCAAGCCAAATCTATCGGCGGTGAATTGACTAATGAAGAATTTAAGGCAGGCATGCGCAAGGCACAAATTATCGATCTGCGTGAAAAAGAACCGTTTAAGCGCAAGCATATTGATGGTGCCCGCAATTTGCCATATACAATGCTTAAATACCAATATAATGAACTTAGAAGTGATTTACCGGTTTATCTTTACTCAGATTCAAACACAATTACTTTGAGAGCTGCCCGTTTCTTAAAGAAGAAGGGCTTTGTTTCAATCCACTGGCTTAAAGGTGGTTTTGAAACTTGGGATGGTAGAACTAAAAAGTCTAAATATTAATAAAAAAAGACACATTTAGAGCTGAAGGAGCCTAAATGTGCTTTTTTGTATCAAAAATAAAATTGAAAAGATGATGATATGCAAAAAGTACTAGCAATAGTAGGGCCAACTGCCATTGGTAAAACAAATTTGGCAATTTCTTTGGCGAAAACATTAAATGGTGAGATTGTCTCTGGTGATTCTATGCAAGTTTACCAAGAAGTGGAAGTCGGTACAGCTAAGGCAACTAAAGAAGAGCAGGCAGAAGTTAAGCATTATTTAGTTGATACACGATCAGTATTTGATGAATATTCTGTCAAAGATTTTGTTGGTGAAGCTACTAAGGCGATCACAGATATTAGTGAAAAAGGTAAATTTCCTATTTTAGCAGGCGGAACAGGCTTTTACGTTAATGCTCTGTTGAATAAAATGCAGTTGGGAGAAAAAAAGGACGAAGACAGCGGAACTTCCCAAAAGTGGGAAGTTTATTTAAAGCAGAATGGATCGCAAAAGTTGTGGGATATTTTAAATGAAAAAGATCCAGAAGCTGCTAAGAAAATCCCAGTTCCTAATTCGCGCAGAACGATGCGGGCATTAACGGTGATTGATCGTACAGGTGAAAAATTTTCACAACAACAAAAAAAGATTGAACCTAGATATGATTATCTGATTATTGGTTTAAATTCTGACAGGCAAGAAATTTATCGCCGAATTAATTTGCGCGTTGATCGCATGATGCAAAAGGGGATGCTAGAGGAGGCAAAGTTTATTTATCAAAATAGGGATAAAGAACATCAAGTATTGCAAGCTATCGCATATAAAGAATTTTTTCCTTATTTTGAAGGCAAAAAAGCTTTAGACGAGTGCGTTGAGCAACTTAAAACTGCATCTAGGCGGTATGCGAAGAGACAGCTGACATACTTTAGAAATCAGTTGCCAGTTAATTGGTTTGATCCATTAAATGATCCTGATTGTAAGGCAAAAATTATTGAAAAAGTAGAGGCATGGAAGAATGAATAATATACCAGATGAATTGCAAAAAATAGTAAAAGAAGTAGATAAACAAATAGCTCCTAAATTGGCAGAAATTGAGGATCAGATTGTTTATAACCAGGCTAAGGTATTGCAAGCATTTCAAGATAATAGCGTAGCAGAAGCTGATTTAAACGGTGCTACAGGCTATGGTGATGATGACATTGGTCGTGATAAGTTAGATCGAGTTTATGCGCAAGTCTTTGACACGGAAGATGCATTAGTGCGCCCTCAGTTTGTTTCAGGTACTCATACTTTGTTTACAGCATTGAATGGTAATTTGAAATATGGCGATACTTTGACTTATTTGACGGGGATGCCATATGATACTTTGCAAAAGGTAATTGGTTTAACTGATGACAAGCGTGGCACTTTGGCTGAAAAAGGCGTTAAGTTTTCATATGTTCCGCTAAAAGATAATTTGGTTGACTATGATGAAGCTGAGAAGATTCTCCGTAGAGATCAGCCTAAGGTGGTAGCGATCCAGAGATCACGTGGTTATTCGACTCGTAAGACTTTTACTATCGACCAAATTAAAGAGATGATTGCTTTTGTTAAGAAAGTTAGTCCACAAAGTATTGTCTTCATTGATAATTGCTACGGTGAATTTTCTGAAAAGCATGAAGCAACAGAATATGGCGCAGATTTAATGGCCGGTTCTTTAATAAAGAATGCCGGTGGTGGTCTTGCTAAGATGGGTGGCTATATTGTCGGTAAAAAAGATTTAGTGGAAAATGCTCGTCTTGCACTTACCGCTCCAGGTTGCACTGATGAAGGAGCAACAATTGGTAACTTGCATGACTTCTATGAGGGCTTTTTCTTAGCACCTAATGTAACTGGTATGGCTGAAAAAGGTATGATTTTTGCGGCAGCCTTGTTTGCTAAAATGGGAATGAATGTCACTCCCGCATGGGATGAAAAGCGTAGCGACATTATTGAAACAATTATCTTTAATAATCCTGACAAAATGATCAAATTCGTTCAAGAAGTACAAAAGAATTCTCCAATTGACTCTTTTGTTACTCCAGAAGCAGTTCCAATGGAAGGCTACGAAGATAAGATTATTATGGCAGCGGGGAACTTTGTTTCAGGCTCAACTATTGAGTTTTCTGCAGATGGTCCAGTTAGACCACCTTATGCGGTTTATATGCAAGGTGGCTTAACATATGCGCATGATAAAGTAGCTGTTATTAATGCTGTAAGGGATACATTCTTTAATCAAAAATAATTTTAAATTTTTACTAGACCAATTTGACATTTATAAATTGGTCTGCTATTGTATTAGTCAGTTCTAGGAGATAAAAATAAATCATAGGACCATATCAATTTAATATTTTTGTTTTTATAGGTGGATAAAACTATGAGTAAACAATATACTGCAGAAGAAATTAGAAAAGAAGTTGAAGATAAAGACGTTAGATTTTTACGTCTTTGCTTTACTGATATTAATGGTACTGAAAAGGCTGTTGAAGTACCTAAGAGTCAATTAGACAAAGTTTTGAATAACGATATTCGTTTTGATGGTTCTTCAATTGATGGCTTTGTTCGTCTTGAAGAAAGTGACATGGTTTTATATCCTGACTTTTCAACTTGGACAGTTTTACCTTGGGGTGATGAACACGGTGGTAAGATTGGACGTTTGATTTGTTCAGTTCATACAACTGATGGCAAGCCTTTTGCAGGTGACCCAAGAAACAACTTGAAGCGTGTTATTGGTCAAATGAAAGAAGCAGGCTTTGATACATTTGATATTGGTTTTGAAATGGAATTTCACCTTTTCAAGTTAGATGAAGATGGTAATTGGACTACCGACGTTCCAGATCATGCATCATACTTTGATATGACTTCAGATGATGAAGGCGCAAGATGTCGTCGTGAAATCGTTGAAACTTTGGAAGGTATGGGCTTTGAAGTTGAAGCAGCTCACCATGAAGTAGGTGATGGTCAACAAGAAATTGACTTTAGATTTGATGATGCATTGACTACTGCAGATAGATGCCAAACCTTCAAGATGGTTACTCGTCAAATTGCAAGAAAGCATGGTTTGTTTGCTACATTTATGGCTAAGCCTGTTGAAGGCCAAGCTGGTAACGGTATGCACAACAATATGTCACTCTTTAAGGGTAAGCGTAATGTCTTCTACGATGAAAATGGTGAATTCCACCTTTCAGATACTGCTCTTTACTTCTTAAATGGTATTTTGGAGCACGCTCGTGCAATTACTGCAATTGGTAACCCAACTGTTAACTCATACAAGCGTTTGATTCCTGGTTTTGAAGCTCCTGTATACATTGCTTGGGCTGCTAAGAACCGTTCACCACTTGTACGTATTCCTAGTGCTGGTGAAATTAACACTCGTTTGGAAATGCGTTCAGCTGACCCAACTGCTAACCCATATCTTTTACTTGCTGCATGTTTGACTGCTGGTCTTAACGGCATTAAGGAACAAAAGATGCCAATGAAGCCAGTTGAAGAAAACATCTTTGAAATGACTGAAGAAGAAAGAGCAGAACATGGTATCAAACCATTGCCAACTACTCTTCACAACGCAATTAAGGCATTTAAGAATGATGATTTAATCAAGTCAGCTTTAGGTGATCACTTAACTCATAGCTTTATTGAATCTAAAGAATTAGAATGGTCTAAGTATTCACAATCAGTTTCAGATTGGGAACGTCAACGTTACATGAACTGGTAAAATAGCTAATTAATAAGAATCCTAATAGTTCGAAGCTATGAGGGTTTTTTGTTGTATAATCAAAAATGGATATTTTGATTATAACGATGGAGAAAAAAGTTGAACAAAAAGATAAAAGTTGGGTTAATTACTTGTTGTAGTTTGTTACTTTTGACAGGGTGCAGTCCCGTGAGTCATAAAACGCAGCATCAAGAAAAGAAAATAGCGGTAGTCAAAAAACATTCTTCTAAGAAAATCGTAAATGAAGATGGAGTCAGGTTATCTACAAAGCTGACACCTAAAGAAATTGCAAGTGCTATTACGGTGTGTGCTGCAAATAAATATCATGGAACTTGGGTAAAAGTATTAAATGAAGCAAGAACTAATGGCTTAAAAATTAGTTTTCATAATCGAAGCGATTATCCCAAAATCACTAATGGTCAGGGATATGTATATGGAGTAAGTGCTGATAAACAAAATAGTGGAGCATGCTATACATTAAATGATGACCAGATTTTTATCTATGATAATCAAACTGAATTAGGCTCAATTACAGTAGATAAAATGGTTAAATATTTAAATACACATAATAGTGCTGGCATTGTTAAAAGACTAGCTAATGATGTGGTTTTAGGTACAGCTGATAATAATTCAAATGGCTCTAGTACTACGAAAATAGCAGGCGATAGAGGTTTAGATAATGCACCTGCAGAGATGCTAGGAACTTGGTACTCATATGATAATCATGAAAAAGCAACCGTAACTTTTACTGAACATACTATCGAAGAGACAGAAGATGGGCGTACAGTTACGACAGAACTGCATAAAATGAACCCAGATCGTGATCGCGGTGATCATGATCAAGATAAGGCTTATTGGGCTAAAACCAAGCATTGGGCAACTATTTCTAAGTTTAAAGTGCCTGAAAGCAAGCCAAAAGATAATAAGCTGTACTATAACATCTATGGTTGGAATGAAACCGCTGGCGATGGTGAGTTTTATGCTCTCCATACAGAAGAAGGTCAACCTGTATTAATATTAGCTGGAGGTGCAGGCATATGGACCGATGTGGTATATTGGAAAACACCAGAATTAGCTCAAAAATATGCTGGAAAGAAGTTCCATGATTTGCGTTATCGAGAAATGGATTAATTTGCTAAAAAAGCTTTAATGAATTTAACAAAATCAACTTTCTAATGTAAAATGCTATATAATAAAAATGCTAATTAGTATCCCTAATTTTCGTTAGGGGTATTTTTGTATTATCGGGAAGAATGTTGAAAGTATTGCAATGAGCAAAAAGATATTAGTATTAATTTTTTTAATAGCTACAGCTCTAAATCTCAGTGCTTGTAGTCAAAATTCCACTCAGCATGATAAAAGTGTCGACAACAATACTCAAAAGCAAGTTTCAAAGAATTTAACTGCTAATAAATTAACCAAGACATCACAGGCTAGTGCAATTACAATTTATGCAGCCATGAAATATAAAGGAAAATGGCAAGACGCATATAAACAAGCGGTAAAAAATCATTTAAGTATCAGTATTAAAAGTAAAACAGGTTTTAGCCGTATTTTTAAAGGGCAGGGCTATATTTACCAGGTTACTGGTAACGGAAAAGAACAAAATACTTTCTACACGTTGAAGAAAGATGAAGTCTCATTTTTTAACCATAAAAAGAAAATAGCTACTGTTAGTTTGAATTCGATTTTAACTTTTTTAAATGATCATCAAAAATCTGAAGAAGTGAAAAGATTATCTGCTAAGACCGTATTGGGTGCTCGGATTACTTCAAATAAATATGGAGTTAAAGGGGATGCAGGGTTAGCTTATATTCCTAAAAAACTTCGTGGTATTTGGTACAATAAAAAGGGTAAAAAGCTAGTGATTACTGCTCATACTATTGAAGGAGAAGAGATTCATAGGATATCAACTGCTGTAGTTACTACGGAATCCTTCCAACAAACTAAGCACTGGGCTAGAGCTCGAATCGAGAATATTAATGGTATTGATTGTTATCATGTCCAAAGCTTAGGAGCACAAAACTTTGGCTTTTTGTATACTGTACAAAAAAATGGTAGAAATTCGGCGGTAGTAACCTATAGTGTAGATACCGGAGATTATCTTGATTCCTATTGGAAATCAACAACAATTGCTAAAAATAATGTGAATGCTGAATTTAAAAGCTTAAAGTAAGTATAAGTTTTAGGAAATTTTTGCTTTAAAAGTTGGCATTTATTCTTTTTCATAATATTATTAGGAAAAGCAATAGAAACGAATAAGAAAAGGGGAAATTCTGTTGAAACATAAATTAACTGTGTTGGTTGCAATTTCTGCGGCTTTAACTTTAGCAGGATGCAGTCAAACTACACAAAGCAATACACAATCATCACAATCTAAAACAAGTAAAGTTGCTAAGAATTCAAGTGATAACTCTAGTACTTCAACAGCTAGTTCCAAGAATAAAGATACATATACTAAGTTGTCTGCAAGCAAGATGGATTACAAGACCACTGCCAGTGCCATTGCAGTTTATGCGGCACAAAAATACGGTGATACTTGGGAAATTGCTGTTAATGCCGCTAAGCAAGGAAATTTAGATGTAGCATTTAGAAGTAAAGATGCTACAGGCATTACCTCAGATAATAGCGGTTATGTTTATGAAGTTAGTGGTACCGGCAAGAGCAGTAATGCGCGTTATATGCTAGCTGGTGATGGTGCCAATAAACAAGTTACTATTTTTGTTAAGCAACGTAATTTAGGAACTACTAGTTTGAAAGATATCGTTGCTTACCTTAACCAAAAGAATGATGCTGATTTAGTAAAACAATTAGCTGAAAAAACACAATTAAATGTCAAATTAGAAGGCGATGAAGATGCACAAAAGACTACAACTACTAGTGCTAGTGTGATTCCTTCATCACTTCAAGGTACTTGGTACACTGCTGATACAGGCAACGGCAATATTGACACTTTGACTGTAACTGATAATAAAATTAATGATGAAGCTGGTTTTAGCATGAATGTTAAGGCTAAGAACAGTGGTTCAAGTACTTCAGATGGTTATATGAAGCAAACTACAATTAATGGTATTAGTTTCTATAGCTTTACCAATATGGGTCAAACTCCAGGACAGGGTAGTACATACTTGGCACCACATACTGAAGATGGTCAAAGTGTGATCGTCTCAGCTAATTCAAACGGCCGCACTAATGCTGTTTACTGGAAGAGTGAAGCTCTTGCAAAGAAGAATTCTAATAAGCAATTTAGTGATTTGAAGTATTAGATTATGAATGTAAAAAAGACGTCGATTGTAGACGCCTTTTTTAGTTTGGATTAATTAAATCTTCTAGTTTAAATTTTCCATTTTTGTAATCAATTACAAGAATAGAACAATTGCCAAATCTCTTTTTTAAAAATTGCTGTGGATCAACTCCGATGGCAATTAAGAAATTAAAGCAGGCTCCAGCATGTGAGACGGCAAGAACTTTCTCATTGGGTTGGGCTTTAGCCATAAAACTTGAAATTGTATCAAATACACGCTTTTGCACGTCTTTTTGATCTTCACCACCATATTGAACAAAAAAATCGTTGTAAGGAACTTGAGGGTTAAGACGTTCATCTTGACCTTCGAAAGAACCGAAAGACTCTTCTTTTAAGCCTTTTAGTCTTTGATAAGATATTTGTTTATTAGTAACAATTTCTAAAGTATCGCTAGCTCTGAGACTGTCAAGAAGTTTGTGTAAATAGATCTTTCTCATAGATTGATTTTTTATTCTTTATTTAGTCAAAATAAGATAACGGACTACATTACGATAATTATAATGTTTGTAAGCCCTTTCGCTAACAGAAATAATGTTTTGGTGTAATAATGAAAGCTGAACAGATTTATAAAATTTATGTAGAAAGAGGCACAAGATATGACGGTATATTACAAAGGATTCCCACAAAGCGATCGGGAAGAATATTTGCATATGATTAATGTCGATGAACTTGAACAAAGAGTTAAGAAAATTATGCCAGAAGGGGCATATTACTACATTGCTTCTGGTTCAGAGAATGAATGGACATGGCGTAATAACACCGCAGCCTTTAATCATTGGCAAATTATTCCTCGTGCCTTAACTGACATGGAAAATCCTTCTACAGCTACTGAATTCATGGGGATGAAGCTCAATACTCCAGTAATGATTTCACCAATTGCATGTCACGGAATTGCACATACAATGGCTGAAGTTGATACGCAAAAGGGTGCTGCAGCTGCTGGTGCATTGTTTGCATCAAGTACCTATGCTAACAAGAGTGTTGAAGATATTGCTAAAGCCGCTCCAGATGCTCCAAGATTTTTCCAACTTTACTTAAGTAAGGATTGGAAATTTAACGAAATGGTCTTTGATGCAATTAAAAAGACAGGTTATAAGGGCATTTATTTGACTGTTGATGCTTTGGTATCAGGTTATCGTGAAGCTAACTTGAGAACTAAATTTACTTATCCAGTTCCATTGGACTTCTTTACCCGCTATCTTGATGGTAAGGGTGAAGGACAAAGTGTAGCTCAAATGTATGCTTCATCAGCTCAAAAGATTGGTCCTGAAGATGTTCGTCGCATTAAGGAAGAAACTGGCTTACCTGTAATTGTTAAGGGTGTTGAATCTGTTGAAGATGCTTATAAAGCAATGGGTGCTGGCGCTGATGGTATTTATGTTACCAACCATGGTGGCCGTCAATTAGATGGTGGTCCTGCAGCTATTGATGTTTTGCCAGCAATTGCCAAGGCTGTTAACCACCGGGTACCAATTATCTTTGATTCCGGCGTACGTCGTGGCTCACATGTCTTTAAAGCATTAGCATTGGGTGCCGATATGGTTGGTATCGGTCGTCCATATCTTTATGGTTTAGCCTTAGGTGGAGCACCAGGTGTTCAAAGTGTAATTGATCAATTAGACAAAGAATTGTTGATCGATATGCAATTAACAGGATGCAAGACTATTGAAGATGTTAAACATGCTAAAATTGCACATATTAATTACACTGCAGATAATTTGGATTCAATTACTTCTCCTGACAGAATGAAGCCATATCCAAAGACAGCCGACAATCAAATTAAGACAAATGGTGCCTCTGATGCAACGTCAGGAGCATCAGAGCATTAAATAACTAATTGAAAATCATCTTCTTTTAATAAGCTGATTTTTTTATTTTTAGTAGGTCACTTTCTTAACTAATGCTGATATAAGTGGGATTATCTGATTAAAAAGAACCGATTATTTAATAACATAAAAATATTTTTAAAAATTTTTATGAGGAATAAAGCTGAATAATTTATAAATACTAATAATAACAGTTGTTATTGTAAGGCTTAAAGTGAAAAATTAGAATAAAATAAGATAACACTACTGAAAAAGCATTATTGCCCGACTTGAAAGACTTTTTAAGAGGTATACACTATAAGTGAGCCTATTAAAAGATTAGGGAGTTTAGAATTTTATGGAGGCGTAATTATGAATGTGTTAAGTTTAGCACGTTTCCAATTCGCAATGACGACCATATTCCACTTCTTCTTTGTACCATTTACAATTGGTACAATCTTCGTGGTTGCGATTATGGAATCAATGTATGTCCACACTGGAAACCCTAATTATCGCAAAATGACTAAATTCTGGGGAAATGTCTTCCTATTAACTTTCGCCGTTGGTGTGGTAACTGGATTAATTCAGGAATTCCAATTCGGTATGAATTGGTCAGATTATTCAAGATTCATGGGTGATATTTTCGGAGCTCCATTAGCATTTGAAGCTTTGCTATCATTCTTTATTGAATCAACATTTATTGGTCTTTGGTTATTTACCTGGGATCGTGTAAAGAAGGGCTTGCACCTATTCTTTGCATGGATGATTGTCTTTGGTACTTTAACTTCAGCATTTTGGATTTTGACAGCTAACTCATTTATGCAGCATCCCGTTGGATTTAGTATCCGCGGTGGTCGTGCAGTCATGGTTGACTTTGGTGCATTGCTTAGCAACCGTCAATTATTATATGAATATACTCACGTAATTTTTGGTGCATTGCTTACCGGTGCTACCATTCTTACAGGTTTAGCTGCATTCCAATTACTTAAAAAACGTAGCATATCAGATGTTAACAAGAAGATTTATCATAAAACTATTCGTTTAGGATTGGTTTTAATGTTAATTTTCTCATCTTGTGAGTTTGTTGCCGGTGACTTCCAAATGAGATATTTGGTTCATGAACAACCAATGAAGTTCGCTGCAGCAGAAGGTGTAACGACTACGACCGGTGAAAAAGCACCATGGACTGTAGTTGGCTATGTCGATCCTAAGACTCATGACATGAAAGGAAACATTGATATTCCCGATATATTGAGTATTCTTTCATACCACAAGACCACAGGCGCCGTAACTGGTATGAAAGAAGTTAATAAGCAACTTGAAAAGAGATATGGAACTAAGATTGACAATCATAAGATGGATTATTATGTTCCAGCTAACACTTTGTTCTGGTCATTCCGTGTAATGTGTGGCTTTGCTGCATTATTATTCTTAGTTTCAATTGTAGGATTGATCATGACACGCAAAGGCAAAGAAAGTCTTTACAGCCATCGTTGGTGTCTATGGGTACTAGCAATTTTGACTTTCTCACCATTTATTGTTAATACTGCAGGTTGGTTAATTACTGAACTTGGTCGTTATCCATGGACTGTTTATGGACTATTTACTATTGCACAAAGTGTATCACCAAGTGTATCAGCAACATCATTGTTAATTTCCAATATTGTTTACTTCTCATTGTTTACAATTTTGGCAATTGTAATGATTGCTTTAACTGTTCGCTTCTTGCGTAATGACCCAGAAGAATGGGAAAAAGCTGGAGACGAAAAGAGAGCTACTGATCCATTTGCAAAGGGGGCCTTTTAAATGTCAGCGTCAGTTTTGCAAATATTATGGTTTATCTTATTAGCCGTTTTGTTTTCCGGCTTCTTCTTCCTGGATGGTTTTGACTTCGGTGTGGGAATGGCTGTAAAAACATTAGCTTATAATGATGCCGAAAGAACTCAAATTGTCAGAACTATTGGACCTGTGTGGGATGGTAATGAGGTATGGCTTATTACCGCAGGTGGTGCTATGTTTGCATCATTCCCATATTGGTATGCAACATTATTTTCAGGATACTACATTATTTTGCTGATTATCTTGGTTGGCTTAATTATTCGTGGTGTATCCTTTGAGTTTAGGTCAAAGAGTAGTGTAGCCCATCGTCATATTTGGGATAACATAATGGCAATCGGGAGTTTCCTTGTTCCATTCTTCTTCGGAATCATGTTTATCTCAATGATTAAAGGGATGCCAATCGATGCAAATGGTAATATTTATGGTCATTTCTTCGATTACATTAACTGGTTCTCAGTAGTAGGTGGTGTTGCTTTAACACTTCTTTGCTACTTACATGGTTTGAACTATATTACTTTAAAGACAAAAGGCGTAATTTCAGATCGTGCCCAAAATTATGCTCATGCACTTTACTGGGTACTCTATGTTGGTGAAGTTATTTTTGCTTTACTATTATTCTTCCAAACAGACTTCTTAAAGGTTCATCCAATTTTGACTCTAATCTGCCTAGCTTTAATCGTGGGCTTCTCAGTTGCAGCACACGTTTCAACCTTTAAGAACAAGCAAGGTACCGCTCTTACATTTAGTGGTCTTACCTTGATTTCATTGGTAGCATTAATCTTCTGCGGATTGTTCCCAAGAGTAATGATCTCATCAATTAGTAGCAAATACGATTTGATGATCCAAAGTGCATCATCATCAAATTACACTTTAGTTGTAATGACAATTGCTACTGTAATCTTGGTACCTTGTGTTTTGGCTTACACAATCTGGGCTTACTGGATTTTCCGCAAGCGGATTGCAATGCCTAAAATTGGAGAGGTTAAATAATGATTGATCGACAGCTATTCAAACTTGCTGGCGCTAGTGCAATCATGAGAAAGCTTGCAGTAATGGAGATTCTGCAGGCTTTTTTCATAATTGGTCAGGCTTTGGCATTAAGTGCAGTTTTGACGGGACTTTGGGAAGGTCATGCTTTAAATTGGCTATTATTATTGCTATTTATTGTATGCTTTGCCTTGCGTCAATTGATTAATACTATTAGGGATGCAATTTTAAATAAATATTCTGGAAAAATTGCAGAAGACTTACGAGAAAAACTTTTAACCAAAGTATTTAATGAAGGACAAGCTCTAGTTCAAAAGCAGGGAACGGGTAGCTTGATTACGATGGCTTTGGATGGAGTTGATGAGGTTCGACAATATGTCAAACTGATTTATAGCAAAGTCCTTACGATGATGATCGTTCCGATCGTAGTGTTTATCTGCATGCTTTGTTTAAATTGGCTTTCTGCAGTAATTCTGCTTTTGATGTATCCTTTAATTGTTCTTTTCATGATAATTTTGGGACATGCAGCACAAGATAAGGCGATTAAACAATTTGGTCGTTTCCAGGTTTTATCAAATAATTTTATCGATTCCTTACGTGGTATTGATACACTAAAATATTTGGGCCTAAGCAAGCGCTATTCAAAAAGTATTTATCGTTTAAGTGAAAACTTTCGCAAGAAAACAATGGCAGTGTTAAAAGTCGCAATGCTTTCAACTTTTGCTCTTGATTTCTTTACTACTTTATCAATTGCTATCATTGCAGTTTTTCTTGGTTTTGATTTGATGAATGGAAAAATCAATTTATTTCCTGCTTTAGGAATCTTGATTTTAGCACCAGACTTTTTCTTACCAATCCGAGATTTTGCAGGCGATTTTCATGCCACTCTAAATGGAAAAAATGCGTTTAAGAGAATTAATGAGTTAATCGCTGCTCCGAAAGAACCTGTAAAGAAAATTGCATTAACTGACTGGAGTGCAAATGATGAGTTAATAATTAATGACCTGCGTTTCAATTATTTAAAGGGTGCGGAAATTGGACCAATTAATTTTAAGATTAAAGGCTATCAAAAAATCGGAATTATCGGTATGAGTGGTTCTGGTAAGAGTACTTTGATTAACCTAATTAGTGGCTTTTTAACACCAAGTCAAGCTGATATTGAAATAGAAGGTCATAAAACTAACACGATGAACATCCCTGATTGGCAGAGGCAATTAATCTACATTCCGCAACAGCCATATGTTTTTTCAAAGTCTTTACGTGAAAATATTGCTTTTTATCACCCTGAGGCAACTGATCAAGAAATATTGCAGGCTATTCATGTCATGGGATTAGATGATTTATTAAACGACTTGCCTAAGGGCTTAGATACGGTTATCGGTCAAGGTAAAAGAGCTTTGTCTGGTGGTCAAGCGCAAAGAATTGCTTTAGCAAGGGCATTTCTAGATCCTAAACGTAAAGTGATGATCTTTGATGAGCCAACTGCTCACTTAGATATTGAAACTGAAATTGATTTGAAGACTAAAATGTTGCCTTTAATGCAAAAGCGCCTGGTCTTCTTTGCCACTCACCGGTTGCACTGGTTAAAAGAAATGGATTATATCCTAGTCATGAATCATGGACAGCTAGTAGGTCAGGGAACGTTTGCAGATTTGCAGGCAAATAATAGTTACTTTATTGATTTAATTCACGGAATGAGAGGCGAAAGCAATGATCAATAGGATTCCAATTTTAAAAGCTCTAAAAAATGATCGTTGGGTTCGTCCTTTCTTAAAGCGCTACAAAAAAACTTTGATCTTAGCAATTTTCTTGGGTATTTTGACGTTCTTCTGCGGTGGAGGATTGATGTTCTGCGCAGGTTACTTGATTAGTAGATCTGCTGCACGACCTGAAAATATTTTACTAGTTTATGTACCGATAGTTTTGACCAGAGCATTTGGTGTGTTCCGTCCAGCTGTCCGTTATGTTGAACGGTTAGTAAGTCATAACTGGGTCTTTAGAATGACTTCCAAATTCCGCCAGCAGCTTTATGATTCGTTGGAACGGGATGCTACTAATTTTAATAGTAAGTATCAACTAGGCGATATCTTAGGCTTATTGTCTGATGATGTTAGCCACATTCAAAACCTGTATTTAAGATCTATTTTTCCAATGATGGTAGCTTGGGGCCTATATGCAATTATTGTAATTGGCTTAGGTTGGCTATCTCCATTAATGGGATTATGGATGCTAGTAGTTTTTGGCTTAATTATTTTTGCTATTCCAATTTGGTCAGTGCTTGTAAACGGAGCTAGACAGACCTATGAAAAGCAGATGCAAGATAAACTGTATGCTGATCTGACAGATAACGTGATGGGTGTCAACGATTGGGTTTTATCCGGTCGTGGTTCAGCCTTTTTGAAGCTCCATGTTAAAGATCAACAAGAACTTTTTGAAGTTGATCAGGTGATGAAAAAGTTTGAACGTTGGCGTGATTATACTTTTCAGCTAGTATATCTGTTAGCGATTGTCAGTTTGATAATTTGGGGCATGTTTCGCTTTGGTCAAAGAGATACCTACTATACAAACTGGATTGCAGCGTTTGCATTGGCACTATTTCCAACCGTGTCAGCCTTTGCGGGATTGCCAGCCGCAGCTCAGGAAACAAATATTTATAAGGATTCGTTGAATCGATTAAATAATTTACCTGAACCAGAAGTTGAAAATAAGAAAGCAATTACCCTTAAGGCTCCATATGAAATTGATCTTAAGGATGTGCATTATACTTATCCCAAGACTAATAAAGAGATTTTGCACGGTCTTAATTTAACCATTAAGAATGGTGAAAAGTTAGCAATTTTAGGACGTAGTGGTGCTGGTAAAAGCACGCTAGCTTCATTATTGCGTGGAGATCGTACTCCTGATAGCGGTAGTATTACGCTAAATGGAATTTCGACAGATCAATTTGGTAATCAGATTGCTAATTATTTCAGTATAATTAATCAAAATCCTTACTTGTTTAATACAACAATTGGCAATAATCTCCGCTTAGGAAATGAAGATGCTACAGATGATCAATTGTGGGATGTGTTAAGACGAGTAGGATTAGATCAAATGGTTGAAAAACTGCCGCAAGGTTTAGAAACAGAAGTAGATGAAGCAGGTTTACGTTTTTCAGGTGGTGAGCGTCACCGCTTGGCTTTGGCAAGAATTTTGTTAAAAGATACGCCGATTGTATTACTTGATGAGCCAACAGTAGGATTAGATCCTATTACTGAACAAGCTGTGATCGATACTTTTATGACTCAGCTTAAAGGAAAAACTTTGATTTGGATTACACACCACTTGCAGGGAATTGATCAAATGGATCAGGTTATTTTCCTAGAAGATGGGAAAATTTATATGCAAGGCAGTCCAAAAGAGTTGTGGCAAACTGAGCAGCGTTATCGTGAATTAAAGAGAGCAGATCAAGGTCTGTGAGGAAAAAGCAATGTTAACAAATAAAGTACCTGAAAAAGACGTTAATGATTTATTTACCCTCGTTGCTCCCAATTATGATTTGATGAATAATATGGTCAGTTTGGGCATCCAGAATATTTGGCGGAAACAATTTTTAACCAGATTAAATTTGAAAAGCACAGATCAATGTTTAGATTTATGTTGTGGCACTGGCGATTCTACTATTGCTTTAGCGAAAAAAGTTAAATTGGTAACTGGCCTAGACTTTAATCAAGCGATGTTAAAACTGGCCCACGAAAAGATAGTGAAAAAGCATTTGCAACCGAAAGTTAAATTAGTTAACGGGGATGCAATGAATTTGCCTTTCGCGGCGAGAAGTTTTGATTGTGTTACCATTTGTTTTGGCTTACGCAATGTGCCCGATGCAGAAAAGACCATTAAAGAAGCTTATCGGGTTTTAAAATCTGGCGGACAATTTGCCATTTTAGAAATGTCGCAGCCTAATAATCAGATCATTAAATTAGGTTGGCGTGCGTATTTTGAAATTTTCCCTTATTGGGCAAAGCTGGTTAAGAGCAATGTGCGAGATTATCAATATTTATCTAAAACAAGTAAAGAATTTTTATCTGCTCAACAATTAAAGCAATTATTAGTTAAAAATGGATTTAGTCATGTCGCGGTTAAGAAATTAACTGGTGGAGCGGCAGCGATTCATATAGGAATTAAATAGATAAAAATTAGATGTATCGAAAGGATGTGGGCTAATGGCTTTAAATGTATTTTTGGAATTAATTGAAATTAAGGCCAAGACAGCTAGTGTAATACCATTTTTGTTAGGAATGTGCTTTAGTAAATTTTATTATCATCAACTAAATTGGCAGCTAGCTTTAATCTTCTTTATTGCGATGTTTTTATTCAATATGGTTGTCGATATGTTTGACAATTATTGCGATTATTATCATGCGGATAGTAAGAGTTACCAAGAAAAAACTAATATCATTGGTCGAGAAAATATTAACCCTAAGTTGGTTTTGGGTTTAATAATCGGATTTAGTGTGATTTCGGCATTGTTAGGTCTTTATCTTGTAAGTCAAGCTGGGTTGCCTGTTTTATGGATGGGTATCTTCTGTTTTGCCGTTGGGTATCTATATTCGTTTGGTCCGCATCCAATTTCAAGTTTGCCATTAGGCGAGCTATTTTCCGGTTTCACCATGGGCTTTATGATTGTTTTACTGAGCGTATACCTTAATACCTATCAAGTCTTTACCTGGAATTGGTTAACTATTGGACAAATCTTTTTGGTAGCTCTGGCAGATGAATTATGGATCTCTAATTTAATGCTGACCAACAATTTATGTGATGCTCAAGAAGACGAAGATAATCACCGTACGACTATCATTCATTTTATTGGTAAAAAGGGCGGATTAATCGCTTTAACCGTCAAAAATGTATTGGCATTTTTGATTATTGGAATTTTACCTTTCTTGGGACTTGCACCAAAAACTGTTTGGCTAACAATCTTAATCGTTCCATTTATCTATCAACAAAATAAGATAATTATTCATAAACAAGTTAAAACGGAAACCTTTAGTACCGGTGTTAAAACACTGTTAGTAGGGTCTGCCGCATATCTATTTACATATTTCTTAGGAATTATATTTTAAAAGAGTAGGAGGATTCAATCATGAAAAAGGTTGTTGTATTAGGTGCTGGTTTTGCCGGCATTAAGACCGTCGTTAAACTGCAAAAAAAATTGCGTGAAGAAGTTAAGATTATTTTAGTTGATCGCAATCCATTTCACTGTGAGACATTCCGTTTGTATGACGTGGTATCTGGTGAAGCGCCATACACCGCAATATCGTATCCAGTAGCAGATGTGATTAATCCAAAGATGACTACCTTTATCCAAGATGAAGTTAAGAAAATTGATTACCAAAATAAAACGGTAGAATTAGCCAAGCATACTCCTTTAAAATATGATTATTGTGTAATTGGATTAGGCTTTACGTTAAGCACATTTGGAATCGATGGCGTGCAAGAACATGCATTGCCTATGTATAATGTGGAATCTGCCGAGGCTATTCGGAATCATCTGTATGCAAGCATGCGTGATTATAAAAAGACTAAGAATCCGAATGATTTGGTAATAACAATGTGTGGGTCAGGCTTTCAGGCAGTAGAAGTAACCAACGCTATAGCTATGAATAGACCTCGTTTTGCCAAATTAGCAGGAGTTAGTCCTGATGAAATCAAAATCAAGATGTTTAATAGCTCTAAGAGAATGTTGCCAATGTTTGGCGATAAGCAATGTAATTATGCTTTGAATAAGATCAAAGAAAATGATATTGATATCATTAATCAAGCGCGCATTAGTCAAATTCAAGCGGATGGCGTTTGCTATAAGATTGGTGATCAAGCTGAAGAAAAGAAGTTGGCAACTAATAACATAATTTGGATGATGGGCTTTAGTGGTAATCCAGTAATTGCGGACTCTGGTTTTAAGGAACAACGTGACAAGATTACAGTAACTGATCATTTAACAGCTCCTGAAAGTGAAGACATCTATGTTTTAGGGGATGTTGCTTCAGTGCCACAACCAGGAAAGAGCTGGCCTTTGCCAAATACTGGTCAATTAGCTTTATCTATGGCTAATTATGCAGCCGATGATATTTATGCGAGAGTGAATGGCTATAGTCGTCCTAACCCATTTGTTTACCATGACTTAGGTGTTGTGGTTGATTTGGGTAAAAGTGCTGTAGGCTTAGCATTAGGCGTTAAATTATATGGTTATTGGGCTTCAGTGATGAAGAAGATCACTATTGATAAATCGATCTTTGAAACCGGCGGCGTTAAAGGAACGTTGTCTATTGGTCGTTTTGACTTTTATCATTAAAATAAAAATTTACATAAATAAAATAAGTGATGGATCTTTGATGATTCATCGCTTATTTGTTTTGGTATTATATTTCTTTCTGAATTCGGTCGGTGAAATCTGATATCTTTTACGAAAAAGGCGATTAAAGCTCTGATAGCTTTGAAAACCGGAAGAAAGTGCAATGTAAGAAATCGTTCCAGAATCCGATTTTAGTAGTTCACTTGTTCTTTTTAAATGGTAATCGATTATAAATTGTTCTGGACTTTGATTAGAGTTTTTCTCCTGAATTTTTAATCATAAAAAACAAGAATTTATCATAGATCGCGGAAATTGCGGAGTTCATTTTGGTGAAAGTTATGGCAATAGTCGCAGTTGTCATTTAAATCTAGATCAAAAAATAAAAGTTAGAATCTTACAAGATGAATCTTCAGCTGAAATTTTCTTAGATAATGGTAAAAAAGTATTTTCAATGCGAGTTTTTCCTGATGAAAAAGCTAACCGAATTTTTGTAACAAGTGAAAATGGTGAAGCTAAAGTAGAAGGTACTATTTATCAATTAAGATCAGCTGAACTATAAAAAAGAAGCATAGAAAGTTCTATGCTCCTTTTTAGTAAGTAGAATACGGAGAAAAATATGCAAAATTTAATTACAGTTGATGAAGAAAATAAAGTTTTTCATTTACACAATAAACAAATATCATATTTATTTTCAGTGGAACAGGGAGCTACTTTAGCTCATTTATATTTTGGTAAAAGAATTCGAAAATATCATGGACAGTTAAAATATCCTCGCTTGCTTCGAGGCTTTTCAGGCAATTTGGCTGATGTACCAGGACGTGAGTTTTCTCGCGATACTTTGCCTGAAGAATATAGTAATGCAGGCGAAATGGATTATCGCACACCAGCAACGATTTTATATCAAAAAAATGGTTCAAATTCTATTTTGCTAAGATGTAAGAGTTATGAAATAGTTGCAGGGAAGCCAAAATTGAATGGTTTGCCACATAGTTGGGTTAAAGACGAAGATGAAGCCCAAACTTTGATTGTTACTCTTGAAGATCAATTAACTCAGGTGGAATATCAATTGTTTTATACAATTTTTAGAGATTTACCAGTTATTTCTAGAGCTGTAAAAATAATTAATTCTGGAGAAGAAGTCGTTCACTTAAGAAAAGCCGCTTCAATGCAAATTGATTTTGGCAATGAAGATTTTGAAGCAATTACCTTGCCCGGAGCGCATGCCAATGAACGTCATCAGCAAAGAAGCAAGATTGATCAGGGGATTCGCGTCTATGGTAGTCATCGTGGCGCTTCCAGTCATCAGATGAATCCATTTCTTGCTTTAGTTAGACCTAATACAGATGAATCTGCAGGAGACGCATATGGTTTTACTTTTGTTTATTCAGGTAATCATATGTTTGAACTTGAGAAAGATCAAATTAATCAAATCCGTTTAAATATTGGGATAAACGATTTTAATTTTGATTGGAAACTGGAGCCAAATGAAGATTTTCAGACTCCGGAAGTTTTGATGACTTATTCTCCAAATGGCATAAATCAAATGAGCCAGACATTTCATCAAGTGATTTTTGACCATATTATTCGCAGTAAATTCAAAAATAAGGTTCGACCTATTTTGGTTAATAATTGGGAAGCAACGTATTTCGATTTTAATGAAAAGAAATTACAAGCAATTGTTGATCAAGCTAAGGATTTAGGGATTGAAATGTTTGTCTTGGATGATGGCTGGTTTGGACACAGGGATGCGGATAATTCATCTTTAGGCGATTGGTTTGTCGATCAGAGAAAGTTTCCTACTGGTTTGAGTCATTTTATTGATTATGTACATAATCAAGGATTAAAATTTGGTATTTGGTTTGAACCAGAGATGATTTCCTATGATTCTGAATTATATAAAAAACATCCCGATTATTTGATGCATGTTCCTAATAGAATTCCTAATCCAGATCGTCACCAATATGTGCTTGATTTAGGGAGGAAAGAAGTACGACAAAATATTTTTGACCAGATGGTTAAGAGCCTAGATCAAAATCAAATTGATTATATTAAATGGGATATGAATCGTCATATCTCAGACATTTATGAAGCAGATTTAACGCCAGATGAGCAGGGTGAAGCATATCATCGTTATATTTTAGGATTATATGATTTGCTTGAAAAATTGACGACCAGATATCCTAATATTTTGTTTGAAGGATGTTCTGGTGGTGGCGGTAGATTTGATGCTGGTATGGCTTATTACACACCGCAAATTTGGGCTAGTGATAATAGTGATGCGATTGCTAGATTAAAGATCCAATATGGTACAAGTCTAGTTTATCCGCAATCAATGATGACCTCACATGTTTCCGTGTGTCCAAATGAACAAAATGGTAGAGTAACACCATTAGCTACACGGGGTGCTGTAGCTATGTGGGGAGACCTAGGCTATGAACTTGATTTAACTAAATTGAATGATGATGAAAAAGAAGAAGTTAAAAAGCAAATAACTTTATATAAGCAAATTAGAAAGCTTACTCAATTTGGCACTTTATATCGTTTGAATTTGCCATTTAATAGTAATCAGACTGCTTGGGAAGTAGTTAGTTCAGATAAACGTGATGTAACTTTAATTGTAGTAAATATTCTGAGTTCAGCTCAGCCTAGCTTTACTAAGCCTAAATTAGCTGGCTTGAATCCAGAATATGATTATAAAAATATCGCCACCAATGAAATAATCGGTGGCGATGAATTAATGGACACAGGTATTTATGATGAGGCGGCCCATCAAGATTTTGTGGCTAAAATGTATCATTTTAAAGCAGTCAATTGATTGCCTTGATTGATTCACGTTTATTTAAGTTGCTGTGACAAGTAACAGTTAGAGGAATACTGATATTTTCAGTAATTAAATCTTTAGCAAGACGGACTGCAGTTTTACCCATTTCTTTGGTATCCATATAAACACTGGAAAGAGTAGGAGTTAAAAAGCGATTGATATCAACATCATCAAAACTTACGACTGAAATATCATCAGGAATAGAAATATGGTGGTTGTTAAGAGCTTTGTAAACGCCTAGTGCCATTGGATCGCTTCCCACTACAATTGCTGTAGGCCGCTCTTTCAATTGAATGACTTGATCAGTAATTTTAAGAGCGGAATCTGCAGACCAATCGGTAATAAAAGAGTGACAATATTGATCCAAGTTGTGCAATTTCATCCAGGAAATATAACGAGTTTCTCTCAAGTCGCATTTTTCAGTAGTGATTTTTCCGTCTAAATCCATAATGGAAGATTTACCACCAATATAAACAATATTTTCATGACCAAGAGAATGAAGAAGATCCAAGATGTAAGTAGTTTTTTCTACGAAGTCATTTCGAATAATATTGCAGTTAAGAATATTAGTGTTGACATCGAGAAAAATTACATTGTGATTGATGGTTTGAATCGATTTTATAGCTTCAGGCGTCATTTCACCTTCAATTAATACTGCTCCGTAGTTAGCTAAAATAGACCAATCTTTTTCTTGATCATTCATCTTAAAAGGTTGATCAATTCTTAAATGCCATTTTTTAGCTTCATCATTAATCCCCATATGCATATTAAGAAAATATGGATCATCTATTTCTCGTGCATGGTCATGACGCATAATTAATGCAATTGAAAGTTGCGGATCATTTTGTTTAGGGCCCCGCTTTTTCTTGCCTTTGCTGTAATGCAGTTTGTTTGCTACATGAATTACACGTTTTCTTGCTTCGTCATTAATGTGAAAAGTAGGATCATTATTTAAAATGCGGGATACACTTGCAGGTGAAACGCCAGCGATCCGCGCAATATCTCTAATACTTGCCATAAAAGCCCCCTCATATTTCTTCTTTTCGTAATTATAACATTTTAAATGAAGCCAAAGAAAAACACGCTATTAAAGCGTGTTTTTTAGATAATAAAATAGTTTAGACAGTGTGTTGTATAGAAATAATAATCTTATTTATCTTCGTAACCCTTTGGGTGGCCCTTGTGCCACTTCCAAGCAGTTGCGATTACGTCATCAACATTTTCGTGTTTTGGCTTCCAGCCTAAAACAGTTCTTGCCTTAGTTGAATCAGCAACAAGTGAATCAGGGTCACCGCCACGACGTGGTCCCATAGTATAAGGAATATCAATACCAGTAACCTTCTTAGCACTTTCCAAAATTTCAAGGTTTGAGTAACCATGTGCAGTACCCAAGTTGAAGACATCTGACTTGTTAGTATTCATCATATGCTTCAATGCCAAAATGTGAGCATCGATTAAGTCTTCTACTTGAACATAGTCACGTACATTAGTACCGTCTTTAGTATTGTAATCATCACCAAAGATAGTAAATTTACCATCACCAGAAATAGCACTCTTTAAAATATTTGGAATCAAGTGAGTTTCTGGAGCGTGGTCTTCACCGATAGAACCGTCACTTGAAGCACCAGCAACGTTGAAGTAACGAAGGGCAGTGTACTTAATGCCGTCAGCCTTGTCAGCCCAAGCCATGATCTTTTCCATCATCATCTTGGTTTCACCGTATGGGTTGATAGGGTTAAGTGGAGTGTCTTCTGTGATTGGCAATTTCTTAGGAATACCATAAGTTGCGGCAGAACTTGAGAAGACTAAGTATTTAACGTTGGCATCATTCATAGCTTGTAATAATGAAATCATACCGGTAACGTTGTTGTCGTAGTACTTAAGAGGCTTTTTAACTGATTCTGGAACAAGTGAGTAAGCTGCAAAGTGCATTACTGCATCGATCTTTTCATCACGCAAAATCTTTGATACTAAGAAAGTATCTTCGATGTCGCCTTGATAAAACTTGGCTTTAGGATCAACAGCTTTTCTGTGGCCAGTGTACAAAGCATCTAAGACAACAACGTCATTGCCTTCTTTAACTAATTCACGAACAGCATGTGAGCCGATATAGCCCGCACCACCGATAACTAAAACTTTCATGTGTATAACTCCTTTAATAGTTATTAACTTTTTACTGAAATCGATTACATTGTAACACATAATTTAGTAAATGATTTACTAAATACGATAAAATATTTAAAATTAATTGAGTATAAATGAAAATTCGTGATCTAATTCTGGATTAATATGATAAGCACTCTCAACATCAGAGCCCCAACTATCGATTCCGCCAACGCCTCGAACTGCACCTGCAATTACTAACACAGTTCTGCGAACAAGTGGTAATTCCTCAATATGGGTGGCATTTTCGAGTTCTTCAGCGGTATAAGGCAAACAACTAAAATTGAATGGCTTTTTATCTTGTAGAATTGATAAACTGAATTTTTCATTTGTTTGATCAGAATTATTTTGAGTGGCTTCACGGTTAATAACTAACTTTTTAGTTTGCATGTGCATGCCATTTTCTTGCGGAACCAGATATTTGGTAACCGGTAATCCATCGATATGGAAACGACCTTCTTTAGCTCCGGCCATTCTATCAGGATAAGTTTCGCCGGATAAACCTTCATAATCGAATCCAGTAGCGGCAGTTGGCATAATTAATCGAATACCAATCACAGGTAAGGGTGATAATCCCTTCTTACCATAATAATGCATCGTGACTTTAATGTGACCGACATCATCAATATTATAGATGATTTTTGCATTTGTTGCAGGGATAGTTAAAGTTTGATAAGTAAATGAAATTTGAGCACTGCTTGCATATTCGTGATTGCTGAATTTATTGTTAAATGGAGCAATAGGTAATTCAGGAAAATCATGTTCATCTACTTTTAAATGAATATCAGTACATTTAGTGAACATATCGGCTCCGAGCCATTGAGCGGCCTTTAGATTGAACCCGCTGCCGCGATCGTTATCTGTAGTTGCTCGCCAAAAAGTGGGAGTAGGTACACGATAAAGCCATTCTTTGCCGTGTACTTTTAAAGATTCAAGTCCGCCGCGCTCATAACTAAAGATATATTGAAAATCTTGGCCATTCACGCCAAATGTGCCATCGCCGTAAATAATATGCAATTTTTTATTTGTGTAATCCATAGTAGTATCTAACCTCCTGCATTGCTGGTTTGGGTGTGCGGTCTGCGAACATTAAACCGTCGCCAGAGAATTCATAATCGGAGTGACGATCATCAAAGTCGCCACCGTAACGCAATACGTCCTGTCCGCTGACTGGATCATGCACAAACAGAGCCTGATCGATGAAATCCCAGATAAAGCCGCCCATGTACTGAGGGTATTTATCAATTAGCTTGATGTAAGAGCCCATGTCACCGTCGGAGTTGCCCATATCGTGCATGTATTCACATTCGACAAGTGGCTTTTTAGGATTTTGGAGATATTCTTCTGCCTCTTTAGGTGGCAAATACATACAGCTTTCAAGGTCTGAGATTTCTTTCTTAAATTCTGGTGCATGGAAGACGCCTTCGTAGTGGGTGAGGCGAGAAGAATCGTGATCTTTGTAGAATTTGTTCATAGCGGCGATGTTGCTGCCGGCATATGATTCGTTGCCAAGTGACCAGAATAAGATTGCAGTGTGATTCTTGAAGGTTTCATAATTGCTGCGGGCACGGTCGACGACGACTTCACGCCATTCGGGGATGCTGCCGGGTACATTGGAAGTAGCTTCAACTTGGCCTAACTTTTGCCAGGTACCGTGGGACTCCAAATTGTTTTCCGCCATCATGTAAATTCCGTTTTGATCGCAGAGATAGTACCAAGGAATTTGATTTGGATAGTGGCAGGTTCTAACGGCATTGATGTTGTTGTGTTTAAAGGTAGCAATGTCTTGCTTCATGTCGGCTAGGGTAATGCTGCGGCCACGCTTAGCATCCCATTCGTGACGATTAACGCCGTTGATGATTAATCTTTTGCCGTTAAGCAAAACCACATGATCCTTGGTAATTTCAATTTTTCTAAAACCAAATTGGTAAGGAATAAGTTCAACTAATTTGCCATCTTGGTCATGAACTTCAATGATTAATTGATAAAGGTATGGATCATGGTTGTCCCATAGGTGAACATTGGCAAAAGTTTCGTTTTCAATTTCAACGGTTGATTTAAGTGGCAACTTTTTATTAAGCAAAGTTTTGCCATCGATGTCTTCAACTAAGACGTGGACATTGCCACTGGTTTTACCCATAAAGTGCAATTTAGCGTTGAAGACACCGTCATGGTAATCATTAACAACAGTTGGTTTGATATCTAGATCCATTAGATGAGTCCGAGGTAAGGCTAAGAGTTCAACTGAACGAAAAATACCGGAGAATCTAAACATATCTTGATCTTCTAGCCAGGAAGCAGTGCTGTGTTTGAAGACCTCGACAGCTAAGATGTTGTCTTTTGCTTGAATGTGAGGTGTAAGATCGAATTCGGAAGGTGTGAAACTATCTTCGGCGTAACCGATGAAGTGACCGTTGAGATAGACATACATGGCCCGTTCAACGCCTTCGAATTGAATATGGATGTCATGGCCGGCTAAAGCAGGATTTAAGTCAAAGTGTTTAAGATATGAACCGACTGTGTTGTCTTTTCCTTGACTAAAATCGCCATCCTTGATGCCGCGCCCCAGGGTGTAGGCAGGTTTACGATAGATTTTGCTTTCCCAGGGATACAGAATGTTAGTGTATTGATTTTGGGCGTAGCCGTTTAATTCAATTTCACTAGGAACGGGGATGGTGTCAAAGGAAGATGAGTCAAAGCTGCGTTTGTAAAAATCAATGGGCCGGCTTTGAGGATCTTTTGAAAAATGAAACTGCCAGGCACCGTTGAGGCTTTGTTTAAAACTGCTGCTGTGGTTTTGCCATTCACGGTAATCTTTGTAAAAGTGATGATCACTGTGAGCTTGCAGTTGATTAATCCTGAAGACTTCGGGATCATCAAGCCATTTGATATTTGCTTTCATGATAAGACCTAGTTTCTATAAAAAAATATATTTTGAAAACGGTTTTATTATAACACCAAATTAAATAATTTATCAAATAAATAAATGATTTAGTAATATAAAGTAAATAAATTAATTGACAAATCTCGAGAAAAATATTTTTGAATAAAATTGATCTTTATTGGAATTAAGTAAATATTTTGTATAATAAAGACAGGAATATTAGTAAATGGGAAAGAAATAATTATGACAACTATTAAAGAAATTGCACAAAAGTCGGGGTATTCTTCTGCGACTGTTTCGCGGTTGCTCAATAATGATCCTAACTTATCGATTACTGCAGATACCAAAAATAAAATTTTAGAAATTGCTAATAAGCTTGGTTATTGGAAAGACCACCAAGAAAAGGAAATTAAGCCTACAATTGCGCTTCTTTACCGCACTAACCATAAAGAACAGTTGCAAGATGAGTATTTTACTTCTTTAAAGCAAACCTTGGTAGAAACCGTTAAGCAAGAATCAATGAAGATGAAGACCTTTTACAATGCGGCTGACTTAATTGAAAATGCCTCATTGTTCCAAGGTTTTATTGGAGTAGGAGCAGCGCCAATCGGAAATGCTGAGTTGGTAAAATTGCACGAAGTTTTACCAAATGGGGTGTTTGTTGATACTAATCCAGCTCCCGAATTGTTCGATTCAATTAGACCTAACTTAACTTTAACAGTTAAGAATGCTATTGATTTGTTTATTAAAAACGGCTATGAATCGATTGGTTTTATTGGTGGTGTTGGCCCTAAGCATGATCATATTCAAGAAAATGATCCACGTTCCGTTGCCTTTGCGGAATATATGAAGGTTCGCGGAAAAGATGACAGCAACATGTTCGTTTCAGGACCATTCAGCGTTGAAAATGGTTATAAGCTTGGCAAAGAAGTAATAGAGAAGTGCAAGAACAATTTACCAGATGCATTTTTAATTGCTTCTGATACATTAGCAGTCGGTGTTTTACAGGCCTTTAACGAAGAAAATATTAACGTACCAAAAGATACCGCAATCTTGAGTATCAATAACAGTAATGTAGTGAAGTACGTATCACCACCACTTTCTTCTTACAACATCAACCAGCAGGAAATGATTGATTTAGCTTTAACTATGCTGACCAATTTAATTATTCAACCTGATCGTGCGCATATTGATGTGAATATGAACACTAACTTGGTGGTACGTAAAAGCTTTATTCCTAAAGGTGAGTAAATTTTTTAGTAAATAAAAATTTTTCATTTTGAATATTTTGAAAAGAGAATGCTGAAGCATAGCATTCTCTTTTATTTTTACTATAAGTAAATAGTTTAGTTATATTAAATAAATAATTTACCAAAACTGATACTAAGCGTATACTCAGATATGTAAACGATTACATATGATAACAATTTAGGAGGAAGCATTATGACAAACAGTCATAAAAATTCAGGGAAACAAATAATTTCCTATGCATCATTCTGTCTGGGTAACTTAGGACACGCAGCTTTTTATGGTGTAATGAGTACATACTTTATTATTTTTATTACTAGCGGAATGTTCAGTGGGCTAGAGCAATCAGTAGCTGATAAATTGATTGGTTTAATCACTGGCTTAATGGTAGTGATTAGAATTGTCGAGTTGGTTATTGATCCAATCTTGGGCAACATAGTTGATAATACCAAAACAAGATGGGGGAAGTTTAAGCCATGGATTTTCTTGGGTACTGTAGTTAGTGCAGTATTATTATTAATTTTATTTACTGGAATCTTTGGCTTAGCGCAAAGCAATTGGATTCTTTTCGCTATCTTATTCGTAATTATCTACATCGGTTTTGATATCTTCTATTCATTATCCGATGTTTCATATTGGGGTATGGTTCCGGCTTTAAGTGAAGATTCACATGAGCGTGGTATTTATACTTCATTGGGTGCCTTTTCAGGTGCTATTGGTTGGAACGGTTTAGCAATTATCGTTGTTCCTTTAGTAACTGGGGTAACTTATGCAGTTACTGGTAAACATGAAGAAGGCGCACCAGGTTGGCTTGCCTTTGCGGCCGTAATTTCAGCTTTAGCAATTGTTTGTGCCATTATTGTTTGCTTAGGTACTAAAGAAAAGCACAATTTAATTAGAAATTCAGCCAAGCAGAAAACTACTTTGCCTCAAGTCTTCAGTGCTATTTTCCATAACGATCAAATTCTTTGGCCGAGTTTAGCCTACTTAGTCTTTTCACTTGCTAACACTATTACTAACGGGGTTTTGTTCTACCTGTACAAGTTTGTCATTGGTAAACCAGGCGAATTCTGGGTTGTAGGGCTTGCTGCAACGATTGTAGGATTCTGTGTCAGTCCATTATTCCCAGTTTTAAATAAGTACATTCCAAGAAAATGGTTGTTTGTTGCAGGTCAAACTTGCATGATCTGTGCTTATCTTTTATTCATTTTCTGCCGTGATAATGTTGTGTTAATGGACTTAGGGTTGGTTTTATTCAACATCAACTTTGCTCAATTAGTAACTGTTTTGACCTTAACTGATGCGATTGAATATGGTCAGCTTAAGAGTGGTCAAAGAAACGAGGCCGTCGTTTTGGCAGTTCGTCCAATGATCGATAAATTCACTGGTGCTGTTTCTAATGCTTTGGTTGGATATGTAGCTATTGCAGCTGGTATGACAGGTGCCGCAACTGCTGCCGACATGACAGCACACGATATCAGCACTTTTAATACAATGGCCTTATATATTCCTTTAATCTTAGCTGTGATTTCAATCATCGTGTTCTTAAGCAAAGTAACTTTGACCGAAAAGAAACACGCCGAAGTTGTTGAAGAATTGAAGACTAAGCTTGCTGAAGGTGAAATCGAAAAAGACGATTCAACTAAAGCAAGACCTAGACAGCAAAAGATTTACGCACCAGCCGATGGTGAATTGATGCAAATGTCCTCCGTCGTTGACGAAGATGATAAGCCATTCCCAGGAAAGGGATTCGCAATCAAACCAAGTGCCGGCAAGATCTATGCACCATTCGATGGTAAGATTAGATTTACCTTTGGTACAAAACACGCCTTTGAGATTATCTCAGATAATGGCTTGCAAGTAGTCGTCCACGTTGGTCTTGGAACAGTAAACTTGCGTGGTGAAGGCTTTGAAACGTATTATGATGATGGACAAGAAGTCAAGAAGGGCAACCTATTACTAGAATTTGATCGTGATTTGGCTCTTAAGAATGGCTACAAGGATACGATCGTTACCTTCTACACTCAACCAGGTAGAATTAAAAAAGCTAGTCCAATTAAAGCAGGTTCTACTGTAAAACACGGTGATGAAGTAGTAGAAGTCCAGTTTAAGTAGAGGTTTAAAAATGACAAAAACATTATCACGTTTTCTTTATGGTGGGGACTACAATCCCGATCAATGGACAGAAGAAACATGGCCTGAAGACATTAAGGTCTTTAAAAAGGCAGATTTAAATTCAGCTACAATTAATATTTTCTCTTGGGCAGTTCTTGAACCTAGAGAAGGAGTCTATGACTTTTCTAAATTAGACAAGATCGTTCAAGAATTATCTGATGCAAACTTTAATATTGTGATGGGTACGGCAACAGCCGCAATGCCAGCCTGGATGTTTAAAAAGTATCCGGATATCGCAAGAGTTGATTACCAAGGCAGACGTCACGTCTTTGGTCAGCGGCACAATTTCTGTCCGAACAGCAAGAATTATCAAAGACTGGATAGTGAGTTAGTTAAAAAATTGGCCCAGCACTACGCTGACAATCCGCATATCGTAGTTTGGCACGTGAACAATGAATACGGTGGCAACTGTTACTGTGGAAATTGTCAAAACGCCTTCCGTGACTGGTTGAGAAACAAATATAAGACCTTGGGTGCGCTCAACAAGGCTTGGAACATGAATGTTTGGAGTCACACGATTTATGACTGGGATGAAATTGTTGTTCCAAACGAGTTGGGGGATGCATGGGGGCCAGAAAGTAGCGAAGCCATTGTTGCTGGCCTTTCAATCGACTACTTACGCTTTCAATCCGAAAGTTTGCAAAACCTCTTCAAGATGGAAAAGGCAGTCATCAAGAAGTACGATCCTGAAACGCCTGTAACTACTAACTTCCACAGTTTGCCAAACAAGATGATTGACTATCAAAAGTGGGCCAAGGATCAAGATATTATTTCCTATGATAGTTATCCAACTTACGACGCACCTGCTTATAAGCCAGCATTCTTGTATGACTTAATGAGAAGCCTTAAGCATCAACCATTTATGTTAATGGAATCTGCACCTTCACAAGTTAACTGGCAATCTTACAGTCCACTAAAGCGTCCAGGTCAAATGGCCGCAACTGAATTGCAAGCTGTTGCTCACGGTGCTGACACTGTTCAGTTCTTCCAATTAAAGCAAGCAGTGGGTGGTTCCGAAAAATTCCACAGTGCAATTATTGCTCATTCACAAAGAACCGATACTAGAGCCTTCCGTGAATTGGCTGATTTGGGTCAAAAATTAAAGGAGGCTGGTCCAACAATCTTAGGTTCAAAGACTAAAGCTAAAGTCGCAATTGTCTTTGATTGGAGCAACTTCTGGTCGTACGAATATGTTGATGGCATTACTCAAGATTTGAATTATGTTGACTCAATTTTGGACTACTACCGTCAATTCTATGAACGCAACATTCCAACCGATATTATTGGTGTTGATGATGACTTTAGTAACTATGACTTGGTTGTTGCACCAGTGCTTTACATGGTTAAAGCAGGTTTAGCTGAAAAGATCAACAGCTATGTTGAAAAGGGCGGCCACTTCGTTACTACCTACATGTCAGGTATGGTTGATTCAACTGACAATGTTTACCTTGGCGGCTATCCTGGTCCATTGAAAGATGTCACCGGCATCTGGGTTGAAGAAAGCGACGCAATGGTTCTAGGTCAAAAAGTTAGAGTTAAGATGGATGACAAGGAATACGAAACCAGCTTAATGTGTGATTTGATTCATCCAAATAAGGCCAAAGTTTTGGCAAGCTACGCTGATGAGTTTTACGCTGGCACTGCTGCGATTACTGAAAATGATTATGGCAAAGGCAAGGCTTGGTACGTTGGAACCAAGTTAGGTCACCAAGGTTTGACACAATTATTCAACCACATTGTGCTTGAAACTGGAGTTGAATCATTAGTTTGCGACAGCCATAAGCTTGAAGTAACTAAGCGTGTCACAGCAGATGGCAAGAAACTTTACTTCGTGCTTAACATGAGCAATGAAGAAAGAGAATTGCCAAATAAATTTGCGGATTATGAAGACATCTTAACTGGTGAAAAAGCTAAGAGTTCAATGAAAGGATGGGATGTCCAAGTCTTAACCAAGTAACAAATCCTATTTCTTTCCCTCGAATTTAGATCAATAAATAAGGAAGCTAGGCGAAATGTCTAACTTCCTTTTTGTGTTGCTTATATATTTTTTATAAATAGTTCTAAGATCATTAAAACGATAGTGAAAATGACGCCTGCTTTAAATACTAGTACAAATAGTGGGTAATCTAGTAGCCAGTACGATAGTATAAATACCCTCTAAATATAAGAAAAAAACATCAGCTGATTTAGGATCTGCGGAATTACTTAAGATTGATCAAGATTACGGTTCTTTAGAAGTAGGAAAATATGCAGATTTCTTAGTGCTGAAAGATAATCCGTTAAAAGACGTATCTGCAGTTGAACAAGCTGATAAACAAGTTTATCAACATGGTGAAAGAAAATTTTAATAAGCAAAATGGTCTTAGTGTGAGCAAAGGCTATTTTTTTGCAGACAAACGTCTGGCTTTTTAGTTTACCTAATTAAATATTTTATTTATTCTAGTAAACTATTTACTGAAAGAAGTGAAAGAGATATACTAGTAGTTGAAAACGATTACAGTACAAACTTGAGGTACAAACAATGAATAAAGAAGAATTACTTACTGAATACGAAAAAACTTTTGGTGAAAAGGGACAAGATGTATTCTTCTCACCAGGTAGAATTAACGTTATTGGTGAACACACCGACTACAACGGTGGGCATGTTTTCCCAGCCGCAATTAGCTTAGGTGTTTATGGAGTTTATGGTCCAAGAGAAGACAAGAAAGTACGTCTTTTCTCAGGCAACGTAGATGGCGAGATCGTTGAATTTGATATTGATGATACAACTGCTGAAAAAGATGAAGACCGTTTCTGGGCTAACTATTTCAAGGGTATGATCACTTATTTACGTGAGAAATATAATGGCATTGATCATGGCTTTAACTTATATATCGAAGCTAATTTGCCATCAGGTTCAGGTCTTTCATCTAGTGCAGCCATTGAAATGTTAATGGGAATCATCTTGAAAGATGAATTTAACTTAGATGTTGATCGCGTTAGCCTAGCCAAGATGGGTCAAAGAACTGAAAATGAATTTGTCGGCTTAAATTCAGGAATTATGGATCAATTTGCCTGCATTATGGGTAAAAAAGATAGTGCAATTTTCTTAGACTGCAACACCTTAAAGTATGAATACATGCCACTTGCATTAGGCGATTACGAAATTATTATCATGGCAACTAATAAACCACATACTTTAGCTGATTCTGCTTATAATGATAGGGTTGCTGAATGTGGTCGTGCTCTTAAAAAGTTGCAACAAAAGCTTGATATTAAGGCATTAGGTGAATTTGATAACGATACTTTTGATGAATATTCTTACCTCATCAATGATGAAACAGAAATTAAACGTGCGCGTCATGCAGTTAGTGAAAATCAAAGAACTTTACGTGCAACTCAAGCAATGAAAGACGGCGATCTTGAAAAACTTGGTCGTTTAATTAATGCTTCTCACGAATCTCTTCACTATGATTATGAAGTAACTGGTAAAGAGCTCGATACTTTGGCAGAAGCTTCATGGAAACAACCTGGAGTGCTCGGTGCCAGAATGATCGGCGGTGGCTTTGGCGGTAGTGCAATTGCTATTGTTAAGAAGTCAGAGGCTGAGAACTTTAAGAAGAATGTTGGTAAGATTTACCGCGATACAATCGGTTATGATGCTAGCTTCTATGATGCAGAAATCGTTGATGGTACTAAGAGAATTTAATTAGTGTGAGAAGGGAAAGTTATGAAGGTTATTGAAAAATTTGCGGATGAAGTTATTAATAGCGGTGCTTACGAGCCATTAGATCGAGTATATGTTATTAACAAAATTAGAGGATTAGTTGGTGATCATGATGAAGAAGAAAACGATAAGCCAGCTGCCAAGCAATTAGTTGACTTGGCCGTTAAAAATGAAAAAATTCCTGACGATATCACCTCACGTGAAGTATTAAATGATCAACTTTATGATTTAGCTACACCAACACCATCTAAGACTAATAGTATTTTCTGGCAAAAAATGCAAAAGTCTTCAGAGAAGGCTACAGATTGGTTTTATAAATTATGTGAAGACAATAATTATGTTAAAAAAGAGGCTATTGCCAAAAATGTTGTCTTCTCCGGCACTAGCTCAAAAGGTCATGGCTTAGAAATTACGATTAATTTATCTAAACCTGAAAAAGATCCTAAGGCTATTGCTGCAGCGGCACATGCAACAGGCAAGAAGTATCCTCAATGTGCACTTTGCCTTGAAAATGAAGGTTATTTAGGTGGCTATGGTAAAAATGCCCGTTCTAATTTAAGAATCATTCGTATGAATATCGCAGGTCGTCCATGGGGCTTCCAATATTCACCATATGCTTACTTTAATGAACACTGTATTTTCTTAGATCAAAAGCATATTCCAATGGTAATTAATGAACAAACATTAATTAACTTGGTTGAAATTGAAAAGATCTTCCCACACTATTTCGTTGGTTCTAACGCTGACTTGCCAATTGTTGGTGGTTCAATGTTAGCACATGAGCACTACCAAGGTGGTCGTCATACCTTCCCAATGATGAAGGCAGGCCTCAAGAAGACCATTATCTTTGATTCATACCCAACTGTAATGGCTGGGATCGTTGACTGGCCAATGAGCGACTTGCGTTTAACTAGTGAAAATTCACTTGACTTAATTGACCTTGGTGCAAAGATTATCAAATTCTGGGATAACTATTCAGACACTGCACGCAGCATTAAAGCTTACGATGGTAAGACTCGTCACCACACGGTAACGCCAATCATGCACCGTGAAGGCAAGAACTTCGTGCTCGATCTAGTTTTGCGTGATAACAATACTAGTGATCAATATCCTTTGGGCATTTTCCACCCACACGAAAAGTTATGGCACATTAAGAAGGAAAACATCGGCTTAATTGAAGTAATGGGTCGTGCTATTTTGCCAGGACGTCTTAAGAGTGAACTTGAAGAAGTAAAGAAATACTGGCTGGGTGAAGATAACAATATGGCTGCTAGTCATAAAGAATGGGCTGATCAAGTTAAAGCTGAAAACGAAATTAGCTGGGACAATGTTGATCAAGTAATGCGGCAATCACTTGTCGAAGTATTTGAAAAAGTTCTTCAAGATGCTGGCGTGTTTAAGAATGATGCAGACGGTGATGAAGGCTGGGATAAATTTATTACAGCTTTAACCAAAGAGATTAAGTAAAGTAATTGAAGCGAGATCTTGAGGGTCTCGCTTTTTGTTACCGGTAACGCATATGTTATTGATAAGAAATACTTTATAATATTAATGAAAGCGAATACAAAGAGAAAAGGCGAGAACATGAAAACAAGTTTTAATAAATATGGTCGAAAAGATGGCAAAGATCTTTGTGAAATTAGTTTAAAAAATGACAACGGCATGGTTGTTAAGGTACTTAACTATGGTGCAACGCTAGAAAAAGTTTTGCTTAACGACAAGAATATGATTTTGTCATTAAATTCACCAGCTGATTATTCTCAAGAAAGAAATTATTTAGGTGGTACAGTTGGCCGAATTGCCGGTAGAGTCAGAAAAGGTCAATGGAGACATGGTCTTGAAATTCATCAATTACCAATCAATGAAGGTGAGAATCACATTCATGGCGGAATTGGTACAGATACTGAAGTATGGAATTTTGAACTTTCTTCTGATGAAAACGGCGCACGAGTAGATTTAACGTTATTTGATCCAGATGGTCATAATGATTATCCAGGTAATTTAAAGATTCATGTTAAATATGAATTGGACAATGATGATACTTTGCATTATTCAATCAATGCGGTGAGTGACCAATTAACTATCTTTAATCCGGTAAATCACGTTTACTTTACTTTGGGTGAAAAAGATAATATCAAAGATCTTAAGCTAAAAATGAATGCTGATTATTATTTGCCAGTTGATCACTCTGGAATGCCTAATCGCGGAATGGAAGAAGTTGCTGGCACTGCTTTTGATTTTAGAAAGACTAAGCGTGTAGGGGATGCTTTGGAAGCTGACGATCCTCAAATCAAAGACAGAGGAGGCATGGATCATCCATTTATTTTAAATGGTAATCAACCTGGTGCAGTGTTAAGTTCTGCAGATCATAAGGTGACCGTGAATACTGATGCGCCATCATTGATTATTTATACTGGTAATGGTTTTGATCATACTGGTAAGTACACTGCTGATTTCGGCCAATATGCGGGAATTACTTTTGAAGCACAAATTCCACCGGCTGAAGGCAATGATTTGGGGTGCATTACTTTGTTACCAGGTGAAGAATTTAAGCGCAATGTAAGTTGGAAATTTGAGTAAAAATATAGGATTGGAAATTGTGGTTTCCAATCCTTTTTTGCTTGTCTCAATGTTTAATACAAGTAAGAATTTTCTTAAGATAGTACAATTTAGCTATAGTTTATGAAACGAGGTAACTATATGCGTTTAGGAAAAATGATTATTATATCTGCACTCTTGGGAGTCAGTACTCCGTTTTTAGTAAAGCAGACTCCAGTTGTTCAAGCAGCACAAGAAACGCAAAATAATACGTTTACTCTGGAAATTGCTTCTTATGCTTATCGCAAAGATGGTAAACAGGTTCATCTAGATGAGTTGCGGGATGCAAATGGAGAGAAAGTGGCTTTAAAACAAAATGGCCAGGTCACTTTGATTCCGAAGGGAACGGTTCTTAAATATTATGGTAAGCCTGTCCCGTTGAAAACATATATTGGTACTTCGTCTCAGACTAGTAACGGCGATATTAAGATGTATTACAGCATTGGTAATGGTTATTATATTAATGCTAAAAATGTTGGCTTGCCAAATGGTCCAGCCAATTTGACTATCGATCATAATTCATATGTGTACAATTATAAAGGCCAACGTAAAAAGGCAAAAGCAATAAAAAAGAATACTACTCTAGAAATACCTGGTAAATTTGAAGAAATTAATTCTCCTAAAAAGTTTTATTCTGAGTACTTGTCTTCCTCCGGTATTAAATTTGTTTCTTGGCAAAAGCGGCATCGTTTTTGGTTAAAGTATAAGACAATTCATGGTAAACAATACTACCGCATTGGCAAGAATCGCTATATCAAGGCAAATAATGTGCGCTATCTTGATGGTAAGCCGATTTACGTCGATAAGAAAGAGACTACCGTTGTTTTGAAGAGCGGTCAGCAAATCGTCAATAGAAATTCTAATCGTGAAAGTGGACGTTACTATAAAAAAGGTAAGAAACTAGTAGTTGATAAGTATATTTCAACTTTCCGCGGCTATCCTGATGACTTCTGGTTCAAAACAGGAGTTGGAGATTCAGTTTTCTACCATGTTAAAGGAACTAAAGATGATTGGGTTTGGGGACGTGTCTCCGAAGTTGATGTCAAACGTCATATTGAGCCGGTTAATGTTTTTAACCAAAAGAATACAACTGTTCAGGCAAAACCGGGAATTACCAAGGCTGCGATTTACAATAGTCATGGTGAACAAGAGTATGACGATAAGTTCTTAAAGACTACCAACTACAATCAAGCTGGATATTACCCAACGGTTGTTAAAGAACTAAAATATATTTACGTTCCAAGCAGCAAGAAAGTAGAGTTGTTCTATCGGATAAAGAATAATGACTACATGCAATTCTTTGTTAATAAAGAGAGGAAAGGCATTGGATCGGACCCTAGAATTAACGACTTCTGTTTGAAAGTTGAAGACTTTGAATATGTTGCTGGTCCAAAATTAACGCCAGTTAACACGCCTGCTGAAGCTGAGAAAGATAAATAATGGAGAATCAATAAGTAAAAAAGATTGGAAACCAAATGATTTCCAATCTTTTTATTTCGTCAAACTTTGGCGATAGATTTTTGGACTGAAGCCAGAATACTTCTTGAATGCCTTTGAAAAGGTAAATTCATCATTATAACCAATAATTCTTGAAATCTCCTGAATCGTATTATCAGTATTAGCTAGATATTCTTTAGCTTGTTCCATCCGTAAATTGATCAAAAATTGTTGTGGAGAAAGCCCTAGATTGTTTTTAAAAAGAGTATAAAGATAACTGCGAGAAAGATCCATCTTGTTGCAAAGATCAATGATTGACAGAGATGAATCTTCGAAGTTTTGTCTTAAATAAGTAATAGCAGCACGCAATTGCTCGTCCTTAGTGGCTGAATTCTTTCTTCTCTTGGTAGGATATTCAATATTCAAATTGTAAAAAGTGTAATAAAGCAAAGCTTCGATCAGTATGTCATTAGTAAGAGAGCTAGGTGAATGTGCGGCCTCAAATAAATTCTGCAGGCTCTGACAAAATTTGCTGTCCTGAACCTGCCTTAAATAATTTTGCGTAGATAAAATTGAGTCTGAAAGCATCGCTCTAATTTTAATACCGGATAATCCTAACCAAAAATAACTCCAAGGCTCTTTACTATCTGCTTGATAAAAGCAGGGTACGCCTTTAGGAAGAATAAACACATCCCCAGCTTGCAAGGTAACCATGGAGTGATTTGCCGAAGCAAAAGTTCCCTTGCCTCGTTGAATGTAGTGAATAACATAGTTATCACGTACATTATTGCCTTTAAAAGTATAATTAGGTGCACAATTTTCTTGTCCCCAGAATAAAATATTGCTTTCTAAGCTTTTATTGCTTAATGCTCTGTATGATCCATCCATAAAAATTCCTCAATTTTACTATTTATACATGTCTTTATGTCTTTAGATTTGCTATATAATACAATGATATCACTGATTGGTGAATTAAACATGTTTTTATGTTCATTAAAAATAATGACATAAATCGTGATGACAGTGCTATGGTTAAAAATTCTTCTCTGACAGATAATAATAACTATAATGAAAGCGAATACATGAACGCTATAGAGGGGGAAAGATCTGATGAAAAAAGATCAAGGAAAAATGTCAATAGGCGCACGACTAGCTTATAGTTTTGGTGCCTTTGGTAATGATTCATTCTATGGATTGTTATCAGGATATTTAATTATGTTTATTACGTCACACTTGTTTAATACTGGTAATGCGGCAGAAGATGCCAAAATGATCAGTATCGTGACATTGATTATCATGGGTTTAAGAATTGTAGAATTATTCATTGACCCATTTATTGGTAATGCGATTGACCGTACTAAAACTCGTTGGGGTCACTTCCGTCCATGGGTTGTAGTTGGTGGTTCAATCTCTGCAGTCATTCTTTTAATGTTATTTACTAACCTAGGTGGTTTGTATCAAAAGAATGCTATCTTATACATGATTGTCTTTGGTGTTTTGTATATCACCATGGATATCTTCTATTCATTTAAGGATGTCGGCTTTTGGTCAATGCTTCCATCATTAACTACTGATTCACGTGAACGTGAAAAGACAGCTACTTATGCTCGTGTTGGTTCAACTGTCGGTGGTGGTTTAGTTGGTATCCTAGTTATGCCAGCTGTAATCTTCTTCTCAGCCAAAGCTACTTCAACTGGTGATGACAGAGGTTGGTTTATTTTTGCAGCAATCATTTGTGGTATCGCATTTGTTTCTGCTTGGTGTGTTGGTTTATTCACTCGTGAAGTAAACAGTGATATTCGTAAGAATAAAAAGGATACTAAAGGTATCGTTGGTATCTTTAAAGCATTATCTGGTAACGACCAATTAATGTGGGTAGCTTTAGCTTACTTATTCTACGGTATTGGTATTAACATTACCAACTCTCTTGAAGTCTACTACTTCACTTACATTATGGGTATGCCAAAGGCATTCTCAATCTTTTCAACCATTAACATTTTATTAGGTATTATTGCAACATCATTGTTCCCGATCTTGTCTAAGAGAATGAGTCGTAAAGCACTTTTCACAAGTTGCTTAGTTGTAATGCTTTGTGCAATGGGAATCTTTGCTTTTGCAGGTAGCAATCTTCCATTAGTTTTACTTGCTGCATCATTATTCGGTTTCCCACAACAAATGGTCTTCTTGATCGTTTTAATGATTATTACCGACTCTGTTGAATATGGTCAATTAAAACTTGGTCACCGTGACGAATCACTTGCTTTGTCAGTTCGTCCATTGATCGATAAATTCGGTGGTGCCGTTTCTAACGGTGTTGTTGGTCAAATTGCCATCATGGCAGGTATGACTACAGGTGCAACAGCCGCATCAATTACCGCTGCTGGTAAGATGAACTTTAAGTTGATGATGTTTGCTGTACCAGCCGTAATGCTTGTTATTGCGATTATTATCTTTGCTACTAAGGTCATCTTAAGTGAACAAAAGCACGCAGAAATTGTTGCTGAACTTGAAAAAACTTGGGGTAAGAAGTATGCTGGCGATCAAGATGCTGCTAAGTCAGCTACTGGTCAAATTGAATTAGCTACTCCAATTGCTGGTAAGTTAATGAATTTATCAGAAGTTAACGATCAAACATTCTCAAGTGGCTCTGTTGGCCAAGGCTTTGCAATTAAGCCAGAAGATGGTCGAGTATTAGCACCATTTGACGCAACTGTTCGTCAGGTCTTTACTACTAGACACGCAGTTGGTCTTGTTGGTGATAATGGATTAATATTATTAATTCACATTGGTCTTGGCACCGTTAAATTAAAGGGTACTGGCTTTGTCTCATATGTTGAAGAAGGTCAAAAAGTTAAGAAGGGCCAAGAATTAATCGAATTCTGGGATCCAACTATTAAGAAGGCTGGACTTGATGATACTGTAATTGTAGTAGTTACTAACTCAAATGAATTTGAAAATATTAAATTAACAGCTAAGGCAGGTACTGAGGTCAAGGCAGAAGATGAAGTCATGACTTTGGCAGCTAAAGAAAAAGTTGAAGCTAAATAGGAGAAAAATTATGGCAGAAGAATTAATTACTTTCGACGAAAAGAATAAAGTCTTTCATCTTCATAATGAGCAAATTTCATATCTTCTTTCAGTAGAAGATGGCGATACGCTTTGTCATTTATACTTCGGTAAAAAAGTAAATAATTATCATAATGAATTGCGCTACCCAAGAGTCGATCGTGGTTTTTCCGGTAACTTACCTGGCTCATTAGATAGAACTTTTTCTCGCGATTCTTTACCTAAGGAATATAGTACAGCAGGCGAAATGGATTATCATACGCCAGCTGCGGTTGTCCGCCAAAAAGATGGTTCTAATGCTTTGTTTTTAACTTACAAGGATTACCAAATTGTGGATGGTAAGCCGGACTTGAAAGGATTGCCTCATTCATGGGTAAAGGATAATAATGAAGCTCAAACTTTGATCATTACTCTTGAGGATCAAAAGACTAAGCTTGATTTTGACTTATTGTACACCATCTACCGTGATCGTCCTGTAATTGTAAGATCAGTAAAGGTTAAAAATTCAGGCGATGAAACAGTCAATATTGAAAAAGTTGCTTCAATGCAGCTTGATTTTGTCGATCGCAACTTTGATTCAATTACTTTACCGGGTGCTCACGCCCATGAAAGAAGAGTGGATCGCGAACACATTAACCAAGGTATTCACGTCTTTTCTAGTCACCGCGGTACTTCTAGTCACCAAATGAATCCATTCTTGGCTTTAGTTGATCCAGATACCAATGAATTTAATGGGGATGCTTATGGTTTTGCCTTTGTTTACTCTGGTAATCATAAGTTTGAAGTTGAAAAAGATCAATTTGCCCAGACTCATGTTAATGTTGGTATTAATGATTTCAACTTTAACTGGCAACTACCTGCTGGGGATGAATTCCAAACTCCAGAAGTCCTGATGGTTTACTCAGATCAAGGTTTAAACAAGATGAGTCAAGCATTCCATAGCTTGATTCATGATCGAATTATTCGTAGTAAATACAAGAATGAAGTACGTCCAATCTTAGTTAATAACTGGGAAGCAACCTACTTTGATTTTAATGAAGATAAGTTAAGGACTATTGTAGATGATGCTAAGAAGCTTGGCATTGAGATGTTCGTTTTAGACGATGGCTGGTTTGGTCATCGTGATGACGATAATACTTCATTAGGTGATTGGAAAGCTTATAAAAAGAAGTTTCCAAATGGTTTAGGACATTTTGCAGATTATGTTCACGATCAAGGGATGAAATTTGGTCTATGGTTTGAACCTGAAATGATTTCATATGATTCTGATCTTTACAAAGAACATCCAGATTATTTGATGCATGTTCCTGGCAGAAAACCAAGTCCATCCAGAAATCAATACTTGCTTGACTTGGGACGCAAGGAAGTACGCGACAATATTTATAACCAAATGGAAAAGATCTTGGGATCAGGCAAGATTGACTATATTAAGTGGGACATGAATCGTCACTTATCAGATATCTATGAAGCTGATTTACCAGCTAATCGTCAAGGTGAAGTTTACCACCGTTATGTATTAGGTCTTTATGATTTACTTGAAAGAATAGTTGATGCTCATCCAGATCTGTTAATTGAAGGCTGCTCAGGCGGTGGCGGTAGATTTGATGTCGGTATGGCTTACTATGACCCACAAATCTGGGCTAGTGATGATAGCGATGCAATTGATCGTTTAACCATTCAATATGGTACAAGTTTGGTTTACCCGCAATCAATGATGACTTCTCATGTTTCAGTTAGTCCTAATGAACAAAATGGCAGAATTACTCCATTTAATACCCGTGGCGTTGTTGCCATGTGGGGTGATCTTGGTTATGAACTTGATTTAACTAAGATGAATGAGGAAGATCGTGAAGCTGTCGCAAAGCAGGTGGCAGAATACAAGAAGATTAGAAAAGTTACTCAATTTGGTAAGTTCTACCGCTTGAAATCCGCTCAAACCAGCAATCAATGTGCTTGGGAAACTGTTTCAGATGATCAAAATGAGGCGGTTTTGAGCGTAGTCAAAGTAATGGCTTCAGCTCAGCCATATTTAACTAAGACTAAATTAGTTGGCCTTGATCCAAATAAACAATATGAAGATCAAAGAACGCACCAAGTTTATGGCGGCGACGAATTGATGAATATGGGTATCTATGATCCAGTTGAACATGGTGACTTTAAGGCTTATATGTACTACTTCAAAGCAATAAAATAGGAGTAAATTATGGCAATTACAAATAAGGTCATGCTAATTACTTATCCAGATAGCTTGGGTAAAAATTTAACAGAATTAAACGAAGTTTTAGAAAATGACTTAAAAGGTGCAGTTGGTGGCATTCACTTGTTGCCATTCTTTCCCTCAACTGGTGACCGCGGTTTTGCGCCAACTGATTACACTACGGTAGACCCTAAGTTTGGTGATTGGGCTCAGGTTGAAGCATTAGGTGAAAAATATTACTTGATGTTTGACTTCATGATTAACCATATTTCTAGACAATCTAAATATTATCAGGATTTTCAAGAGCACAAAGACAAAAGTCCTTATGCTGATATGTTCTTAAGTTGGGATAAGTTTTGGCCTAAAGGTCGCCCAACGCAAGCAGATATTGATTTGATCTATAAGCGTAAAGATCGCGCACCATATCAAGAAATTACTTTTGCTGATGGTAGCAAGGAAAAGCTTTGGAATACCTTTGGTCCTGAGCAGATTGATTTGGATGTGCGGAAAAAGGTAACGCAAAAATTCATTAAAGATACTTTAACTAACTTGATCAAGCATGGAGCAGACATTATCCGGCTAGATGCCTTTGCTTATGCGGTTAAGAAATTAGATACCAACGATTTCTTTGTGGAACCAGAAATCTGGGATCTGTTAAAGCAAGTTCAAGATGATATTGCGGACGAGGGTGCAACCATTTTACCGGAAATTCATGAACATTATTCAATGCCATTTAAGATTGCCAAGCATGGTTACTTTATTTATGATTTTGCTTTGCCAATGGTAACTCTTTACTCACTTTATTCTGGTAATTCTAATCGTTTAGCAGCCTGGCTCAAAAAGTGTCCAATGAAACAATTTACTACTTTGGATACACATGATGGTATCGGTGTGGTTGATGCGCGTGATATCCTTTCTCCTGAGGAGATCGACTATACCAGTCAAGAGCTATATAAAGTTGGTGCCAACGTTAAGAAGAAGTATTCTAGTGCTGAATATCATAACTTAGACATTTATCAAATCAATACTACGTTTTATTCAGCTCTTGGTGATGATGATCAAAAGTACTTCATGGCACGACTCTTGCAAGTCTTTGCACCAGGCATTCCACAAGTTTATTATGTAGGGATGCTAGCTGGCAAGAATGATATTAAATTGCTGGAAGAAACTAAAGAAGGTAGAAATATCAACCGTCATTATTACAGCAAAGCAGAGATTGAAAAAGAAATTCAACGTCCGGTTGTTGCCTCATTACTCAAGCTCTTCACTTTTAGAAATACAGAAGCTGCATTTGACTTGAATGGCTCAATCGATATTTCCACTCCTAATGAAAATGAAATTCGGATTGTTCGCATGAATAAAGAACAAACTAGAAAAGCTGAACTAGTTGCAAACTTGAAAGATTTAACTTATCAAGTGCTAGTGAATGGTGAACAGATAAAATTCTAACCCCTTTCTCTTACTCTCTCTCAATTTAAAAAGCATATGTCGATAATTATTCGATGTATGCTTTTTCATTTGTAATCTTAATTCCTTAATAATTGTTCCTTCAAAGAAAAGTCAAATTTCATTGTTATGATGAATATAGGAAGAAGGGATAAATGGTGAATATTTACGGAAAATATACCCCTGTTTTAGATAAATTGCTTAAACAAATGACGGAGCAATTTACTACTTTAAATCAAAATTATGAAAAAAAGTATCACGAAAGACTTTATGAACACTTGTGTGGTCGAGTTAAAAGCGAAAAGAGCATGGAAGATAAATGCCAACGGAAGGGATTACCACTTACGCCCAATTCTGCCTTAAGGGAAAATCGAGATAGCGTTGGTTTACGTATCGTCTGCAATTTTGTCGATGATATCTACACTTGCATTGCAGCCATTAAAAAATGGGACAACGTTAGTGTAGTGAAAGAAAAAGATTATATTACTAATGCTAAACCTAATGGTTATCGTTCTTATCATATGATTTTAGATGTAATGGTTCCCGAGCAAGATGTCGATGGTAATATTCCAGGACATTATTTTGTCGAAGTACAATTAAGAACAATTGCCATGGATACTTGGGCAAGCTTAGAGCATGAAATGAAGTATAAACATCAAATCAAGAATCCAGAAATGATTGGTAAAGAACTGAAAAGAGTTGCTGATGAATTGGCATCTTGTGACATTAGTATGCAAACCATCAGACAATTGATTAGAGAAGGGGATTGATTATTTAATGAAGATTTTAGTCGCAGAAGATGAACCACAACTACTCAAAGTATTAACTGTTGCCATGCAAAAGGCAGGTTATGAAGTTGATCCTGTCGATAATGGCTTAAAAGCCGTTGAACACACTAAGGAAAATTCATATGATGTCATTATCTTGGACATTATGATGCCGGTAATGGATGGAATTACCGCTTTAAAAAAAATTAGAAAAAGTGGTGATAAGTCATATATTTTAATGCTTACCGCAAAGTCAGAAATTGATGATCGAGTAACTGGCCTTGATAGTGGGGCAGACGATTATATAACTAAACCATTCTCATTAAAAGAATTGCTGGCTAGACTGCGTTCAAAGGAGAGAAGAGAGGATGACTTTACTCCTAATGAAGTAAGCGTTGGTGATGTTACTCTGAATGTGTCTGAACAAGAATTAGTGAGTCATAATTCCATTCGGTTAAATGGACAAGAAACGCAGTTGATGGATTACTTTATTTTGAATGAAGGAAAAGAATTATCGACTGAAGAATTACTTAGCCATGTATGGCGCAATGACGAAGATGCAAACAGCGACATAGTTTGGATATATGTCTCCTATTTAAGACAAAAATTGCAATCAATTCAAAGTTCTGTGAAGATTAACGGAATAAAAGATGGTAATTATAGCTTAGTTAAGTCATGTGGTGATAAGTCAATGTAAATTGTAAATTTTATTTTTAATTAGTTTGTGTTAAAGCCAAAATTTGCGTGCATGAAACTAGGCCCTATTTCAAGGGTTTTTAATAACTATTATTTACTCCT
>SKEH01000081.1_pt1 | contig 65872 bp, 55 predicted proteins | sample 4826571 | NCBI WGS metagenome assembly SKEH01 (sample SAMN11008814, study PRJNA524170) | human gut metagenome | biome: Human fecal sample; material: Feces; isolation source: fecal sample from pouch patient p29 | host: Homo sapiens | place: Israel: Tel-Aviv | collected 2016-09-14 | reverse complement strand
GAAAATACCCATAGCTGTCTGTATTCTCTATCCCTTATCTGTTGAAGGCGTTTCATAATTACAGACAGAATGGGCATAAAAAATAGGGTTTATCTTTCTAACCAACTTAGAGCAATATGATCTCTGTTACATTTTTTAATAGGTTGCAACATTTTTTTTGCAAAACAAAAAACCCCACTCCATAAGAGTGGGGCACTTTGCTATATAGCTTTATAAGCTTATTTGCTTAAAGCGTCTTTTGCTTGGTCAGCTAATGCAGTAAATGCTGCTGCATCGTTGACAGCCAAGTCAGCTAACATTTTACGGTTGATGTCGATTTCAGCTAATTTCAAACCGTGCATCAATTTTGAGTAGCTCAAGCCATTCATACGAGCTGCTGCGTTGATACGAGCGATCCACAATTTACGGAAGTCGCGTTTCTTTTGACGACGATCGCGATATGCGTAGTTGTATGAATTCATTACTTGTTCTTTTGCTGTTTTAAATAAAGTGTGTTTTGAACCGTAGTAACCTTTTGCTAGTTTTAGCATTCTTTTACGACGTTTACGAGTTACTGTTCCACCTTTAACACGTGCCATGTATAATTCCTCCTAATAAAAATAAATCTTCAAATTTCGTTTGTTTGTGTTTTTTATTTCATTTTTGCTAGTTGTTGACGAATACGTTTGAAATCGCCACTAGAAACGATGCTTGCTTTACGCAATTGACGGCGTTGTTTTTTAGTTTTACCGTGGAAACGGTGACTTGTAAACGCACGGAAACGTTTTAATCCGCCTTTACCAGTACGTTTGAAACGTTTTGCTGATCCGCGGTGTGTTTTTTGTTTTGGCATGACTATATTTCCTCCTCAAAATCTTTCGTTATCCGACTATCGACTGTCCAACAGCCAGTTAGTCATTCAAATTACTTACTGTCGTTTTTCGGTGCCAGCGTCAAGAACATGCTGCGTCCGTCCATTTTCGCTTTTTGTTCCACTGTTGCAATATCAGCAGTTTCTTCAGCTAAGCGATCTAAGACTTTTTGACCAATTTCTTTATGGGTAATGGCACGGCCTTTGAAGCGGATAGAAGCTTTTACTTTATCGCCCTTCTCTAAGAACTTACGTGCATTACGAAGTTTTGTATTGAAGTCATTCAAATCGATTGTTGGACTTAAACGAACTTCTTTTACATTGATCACTTTTTGTTTTTTACGCGCCTCGCGGTCTTTCTTTTGTTGCTCGAAACGGTATTTCCCGTAGTCCATGATTCGCGCAACTGGTGGTTTCGCACCTGGTGCAACTAACACAAGATCTAAATTTGCTTGTTCTGCAATCTTCAATGCTTCTGCTTTTGTTTTAACTCCTAATTGCTCACCATCTGAACCGATCAATCGTAACTCACGCGCACGAATGCCGTCGTTAACCATCATATCCTTTGCTATGGTCATTCACCTCCAAATATTATGAGAGAAAGAAAAGCTTGCCGGATAAACGGCAATAAAAAAACGAGTTCTCTTACAGAACCCGCACGTCATTCACCTAACCAAGTAGATGAAAACTATCTAGCCCAGTAACTGTGTCAACTAAGGCGAGAAGCGGGTGCTTCTGCTTTTATTTCTCAACTTAAATAGTATAGCAAATCCTTGTTACTTTGTCAATGAAATTCTTATAAGTGATTGGTTTTCATTTTGATAGCCGTCTGTTGCATCCTTAGCACAAACTTTACATAAACGTTATTTCTAAAATAAAATTGATTCTAAATTCTAACCTTCATATAGGAAACTAAAATTACCTAGCACTAGGTAATTATTGATTAGGACAACGTTTCCATTTTTGATATCCTATATTCAAATAACAATTATTTTAATTTAAAACTGATTGTAAATTGAGATGGTCGTTATCAAAAAAAATAAAAAATTTTGGAGGAATACGATGAAAAAACAACTTTTAGCCACTCTATTCTGCTCTACAGCTCTTTTCGGTAGCCTAATGATCAACCAAATTTCTGCTTCTGCTCACGGGTATGTGGAATCACCACCTAGTCGAGGTTATCAAGGGGCTATTGAACGAAATACGATTGGGTATTCCGCTGCTTGGGAAAAATACGGAGCAGTTATTACAAACCCTCAATCACTTGAAGCAAAAAAAGGATTTCCACAAGCTGGTCCTGCGGATGGACGGATTGCCTCTGCGGAAGGTGGCTTGGGCCAAATCGGTGATTTTGTCTTGGACAATCAAACAGCGAGTCGTTGGACAAAACAAGAAGTGAAACAAGGCGCTATGAACATCACATGGCGTTATACAGCTTCACATGCAACATCTAAATGGCATTATTACATGACAAAAGCTGATTGGAATCCAAATGATTCTTTAGATCGCGGTGATTTTGAGTTGATTGGTACGATCAACCACAATGGTTCGGCAGCAACAAATAATCCAAAACATAACATTACTATTCCAAGCAATCGCTTAGGTTACCATGTTATCTTAGCGGTCTGGGATGTTGCAGATACACCAAATGCCTTTTATAACGTGATCGATGTCAATGTAAAAGGCGAAGCTGGTATTCCAGTAGCACCATCTGCGCCACAAAATGTCCGCACAGCTAATGTGACAGCAAGTTCTGTCGCACTAACTTGGAACGGTCAAGCAAATACGGCTTCTTATAATGTTTATCGAAATGGCGCATTTATCGGTAATACAGCCAATGCTGAGTTTGCAGATAGTAAGCTTAAAGAAAAAACTACTTATCGTTATGAGATCGAAGCGGTTGGACAAAATGGCTTAACTTCACCTAAAACAGCTATTTCAGTGACGACGTTATCCCAAACAAGTCAAGAAAAACCAACTGCACCTAAAAGCCTGCATTCGATGGGAACCACTAGTTCAAGTGTTTCACTTATGTGGGGACGTTCTTCTCATACGCAAGGAATCAAGCAATATGATATTTACCGCAATGGTTCTCTAATTGGTTCAACTACAAAAACAACGTTTGATGATACGAACTTGAAAGCGAATACAACTTATACTTATACAGTCAAAGCAATCAGTAATTCTAATGAAGTTTCTGATACCAGCAATGTTTTAACTGTGACCACAGATAAAAAGGAAGAAGGTGGCACAGAAACGGAAGGCAGACAATGGATCTTAGGAACATTCGCTTCTCCACAGCTTTATACAAAACATGAAAAAGTGGTTTACCAAGGAAAACTGTACGTAACATTACAAACACATGTTAATTATGGTGATACGACTTGGGCCCCTGATCAGGCAGATACATTATTCCGTTTAAACTAAAAAAGCAAAGCAACTAGGAAAGACATTCCAACCTAGAGTCTGGGACAAATCTAAAAATCAGGTTTGCTACAGACTCTCGAATAAACGGCGTCCAAAAGTCAGGTTTTTCGGAAATTTCAAAAAAAGCGAGCAATACAAAAAACGTATTGTTCGCTTTTTTATCCAATTTCTCAAACCTAAACAACTTTTGTCTCGATCTCTTCTTGTAGGAATAATTTTTAAACATCCATTCACGATTTTCCCAGCAATTGTTTTCTGTTGTTTCACTTTCGAATAACTTCCGACAGCATTCTTTCACTATTTCAAGTTCAGCGGATTCTTCGCCATAATGCCACTAACATCCAGATCGATAAAAGTAAGCTGATGATCAAGGCGATGCCCCATCCAAAGACGGAATGTGTAAAGGGTAATTGTAGATTCATCCCAAAAAATCCGGTAACGATGGTCGGCACCGTTAAAATCAATGACCAGACAGTTAGAAATTTCATTGTATCATTCAAATTATTATTCAATAGATTATTATATGTTCCTGATAACTGGTCTAAAATTTGAGAAGCTAAATTAGTCATCTCAACTGCCTGTTTGGCTTCAATGAGTGCATCATCCAACTGTTCTTTTTCTTTCTCTGTTAATTTCCGAAAAATAGCGAGAGCTTTGATTTGCTCAAGTAAAACGACATTTTGTTTTGTCCCAGTGACTAGATAGACCAAACCGACTTCTAAGTCAGATAAAGCCAACAGATTTTTATTTGTTGTTTTTTCTCGCAGTCGCATATTCAATCGTTGACGTTCACTGTTAACCTCTTCAATAAGTGGGAAGAAAGAACCAGAAATCAGAAATAACGTTCTAAATAGCAAGCTATAAACAGAAACTTCTGAGTCTCTTTCTAACAGAGCATTGATCAATCGGATAACATACTCTGTATTTTTAGTCGTAAAGGTAAACAGCCCTCCATCTTTTAAAATAAACGCTACTGGACTAGTTTCATAATGATTTTCGATTTTTTGTTGATGCGGAACATTCGTTACTAATAATAGTGCACCATCTAAGCTATCATATTCTACACGTGCTCGTTCATTTTTATCGAGTGAGTAAGTCAACATTTCATCACTTATCCCATACTCTTCTTTTAGATTTTTAACCGCGATGGCATCATCACTTGGGACATTCATCCAAAAATTTTGATCGTGGTTAAAAAAAATTTTTTCTCTCACTTTAGCTCCCCCTTTACTTGTACACAAAAATGAATGTGGGTCAAATCTAAAAATCAGTTTTGCTACAGACTCTAATTCTGAATAGACGGCGTCCAAAAGCCATTTTTTTCGGAAATTTCAAAAAAAAACGAGCATGGGACAAAAGTAAGAAACACTTTTGTCCCATTCTTTAAAAACGAATAAACGGTGGGAGCAGAAGCAACTCCTTCTTAAATAAGCCGAAATTCACAAAAATTTAAAAAGCAATTTTCGTGAATTTCTTCTTATTTCTCGGAGTTAAACACTTCTATCCCAACCTCGTTCTTCTCTCCAATTTCTCAAACCTAAACGACTTTTGTCTCAACCTCATTCTATCATTTCTATGAAAAAAATTAAGAAATACTGACTTCTTCTCGAATTTCTGCTAGTTTCTCTTCGATTATTTTCAATACCGCCTCTTTAGCTTCAGGATCTTCCACGAAATTAAACTGATCCCCATCGATCTGGATTTTAGGGCTTTCTTTATACTCCTCATACCACTGATCATAACGACGGTTCAATTCTTTGTAATAGTCATACAAGGTAGGGTCAAAAGAAAGTTGCTCATATGAACGTCCTCTTTTTTCGATCCGTTCAAGCATCGTCTCAAATGACACTCGAATGTGAACGAGTAGATCAGGATGCTTTTTGTGTGCAGCATATGGAAGTTCTTCCATCATATTTTCAAGCAATTCATCATAGACGCGAACTTCAGTCTCCGTTGCTCTACCTAGATCTGCATTTAGGTGGAACAGCAATGAATCTTCATAAATAGAACGATCCAAAACATTGTTATCTTCTTCCATTGCTTGCTTGATACTTGCAAAACGTTTATTCAAAAAATATATTTGTAGCAAAAATGCGTACTGCTCAGGATTGGCATAAAATAAGGGTAGTACTTCATTATCATCGATTGATTCATAAAAAGCCTGACTGCCCAAGCGTTCAGCCATCATTTCTGTTAAACTTGATTTACCGGCACCAATCGTACCTGCTAAAACGATCACGCTCATTTACCTCCAACTCACTTCATCACTAAATATAGTGTCTTTTTCCAATTCTTTCTAAATATACCCCCAATATCTGGTAGTGTCAAATAGAAATCTCCCCTTTTCACTAAAATAAAAAGCCAAAAATTTCTTAAGAAAAAAATGTTTTTTTGCGGAAAAACGTATTCTTTATTTTACTTCTGCGTTGGATTTAGTAAAATAAAGATGGATTGTTTTTTTGAACTTACATGTAAAAAATCATTCGATAGCGCAAATGATACACGGCGCTTTATTTTTTGCTCAAAAAGTTAGCGTAACATATAGAAGGAGTTAGATTATGGCAAACTATGGCCAAGGAGAATCAAATGGGAAAATCATTTTGATGGGAGAGCATGCAGTCGTCTACGGCGAACCAGCCATTGCTTTTCCTTTTTACGCGACTAAAGCGACTGCTTCTTTTGAAGAACTACCTTTTTCGTCAGCCGATCAATTGATTTCTTCTTATTATACAGGAAAATTGACTAGCGCTCCTCATACGTTGAAAAATATCAAACAATTAGTAGCTAGTTTAAAAAAAGAACAGCACATCAGTACAAATTTTCAATTAACGATCGATAGTACGATTCCCGCCGAGCGTGGGATGGGATCTAGTGCAGCCGTAGCAACTGCTGTCACACGTGCCTTTTATGACTATCTTGCCCAACCTCTTTCTCGCGAACAGCTACTAAGAAATGTGCAAATATCAGAAAAAATCGCTCATGGGAATCCTAGTGGAATCGATGCTGCTGCAACAAGTAGTTTAGAACCCATCTATTTTGTCAAAGGTCATCCCTTTGATTATTTTTCTTTGAATATCGATGCTTTTTTAATCGTAGCTGACACAGGCATCAAGGGACAAACACGTGAAGCAGTGAAAGATGTCGCTCATTTATTTGAAAAAGATCAACAGAAAACTGGACAAAAAATCCAACAACTAGGATACTTAACAAGGCAATCAAAAAAAGCAATCATCGAAAATGATCCGCTACACCTCGCTCAAGCAATGAACGAAGCACAAGAACTCTTAAAAAGCTTGACCATCAGTAATGACTTTTTAGATTTGTTGATTGAGACGGCAAAAGACGCTGGTGCGCTAGGTGCCAAATTAACAGGTGGCGGCAGAGGCGGTTGTATGATTGCTCTTACTCAAACAAAAACAAAAGCCCAAGAAATCAGCGATGCACTTCTTCAAGCAGGTGCTGCTGCAACTTGGATTCAAGGATTAGGAGTACATACCTATGTTTAAAGGAAAAGCACGTGCGTATACGAATATTGCGCTAATCAAGTATTGGGGCAAAAAAAATGAAACGCTGATCCTCCCAATGAATAATAGTTTGTCATTGACACTTGATGCGTTTTATACAGAAACTGAAGTCCTCTTCTCTGAGGAATTTACAGAAGATCGTTTTTACTTAGACGATCAGTTACAAGATGAAAAAGCCACAAAAAAAATAAGTGCATTTTTAGATCTAGCTAGAAAAAAAGCAGGAATAGCCTATAAAGCAACCATTACGAGTCAAAATTTTGTCCCTACTGCTGCTGGATTGGCTTCTTCTGCTAGTGGACTAGCTGCATTAGCTGGTGCGTGTAATGAAGCATTGCACTTAGGCTTAGATGACAAAGAATTATCCAGACTGGCTAGACGTGGTTCTGGCTCTGCTTGTCGCAGCATCTTCGGTGGATTTGTCGAATGGGAAAAGGGGCATGATGATGAAAGTTCCTACGCTCAACCCGTACCCTCAAATAATTTTGAAGAAGAGTTAGCTATGGTCTTTGTGCTTCTCAACGATCAAAAAAAAGATGTCTCTAGCAGAGATGGCATGCGACGTACTGTAGCAACTTCCAGTTTTTATCAAGGTTGGCTAGATACTGTCGAAGCTGATCTTTATCAATTAAAACAAGCAATCCACACAAAAGATTTTCAAACACTGGGAGAAACGATGGAAAGAAACGCATTGAAGATGCATGGCACGACATTAGCCGCTCTCCCTCCATTTACTTATTGGTCAGCTGATAGCCTAAAGGCGATGCAAGCCGTCCGTACTTTACGAAATGAAGGGATTCCTTGCTACTTTACAATGGATGCTGGGCCAAATGTGAAAGTGTTAGTTGAAAAGAAACAAGAAGAGATTGTTCGCCAAGCATTTAGCGATTTATTTAGCCCGCAGCAAGTCATTACGGCTCATGCTGGTCCAGGAATCAAGATTATTGAATAAAGGGAGATTTTTATGATTGAAGTATCTGCTCCAGGAAAACTTTATATTGCTGGAGAATATGCAGTTGTTGAAACCGGTCATCCAGCAATCATCGTTGCTGTAGATCAATTTGTGACAGTCACCGTAGAAGCCGCACGAAAAGTCGGCAGTATCCAATCTGCTCAATATAGTGGAATGCCGGTTCGTTGGACACGACGCCGTGGCGAGTTAGTCCTAGATATTCGTGAAAATCCATTTCATTATATTCTCGCAGCCATCCGCTTGACTGAGAAATATGCGCAAGAAAACAATATCTTACTTTCCTTCTATGACTTGAAAGTAACAAGTGAACTCGATAGTTCCAATGGTCGCAAATATGGGTTGGGTTCTAGTGGTGCAGTTACTGTTGCGACAGTTAAGGCACTAAATATTTTTTACGCCTTGAATCTAACACAATTGGAGATATTCAAAATTGCTGCTTTAGCAAATTTGGCCGTTCAAGATAACGGCTCATGCGGAGATATCGCCGCAAGTTGTTATGGTGGTTGGATCGCTTTTTCCACTTTTGATCATCGTTGGCTCCAACAACAAGAAAAAAATTATTCCATCAGTGAACTATTAGCGATGGATTGGCCAGGACTTTCAGTCGAGTCGCTTTGTACTCCCAAAGATTTACGTTTATTGATTGGTTGGACTGGAAGTCCAGCGTCCACTTCTGATCTAGTGGACCAAGTCCATCGGTCACGAACAGATAAAATGACCGCTTATCAACAATTTTTGCAAGCTAGTACAGAATGTGTCAATGAAATGATCAAAGGATTCAAAGAGAACAATGTATCACTGATCCAACAAATGATCCGAAAAAACCGTGAGCTATTACATGATCTTTCCGCGATCACTGGTGTATTGATCGAAACACCTGCTTTGAATAAATTATGCAGTTTAGCAGAAGAATATGAGGGAGCAGCGAAATCATCAGGCGCTGGTGGTGGCGACTGTGGGATCGTGATCGTTGATCAAAAATCAGGTATTCTCCCTTTGATGAGTGCGTGGGAAGCCGCAGAGATCACTCCACTTCCTCTTCATGTCTATAGCTATCAAAGAAAGGAAAAAGCATGAATCGTAAAGATGAACATGTCTCATTAGCGAAAGCCTTCCATAACAAACAAAAAAATGAGTTTGATACCGTACGGATCGTTCATAATGCTTTACCGCAGCTTGCAGTTTCAGAAGTCAGTCTTCATACTTCCGTGGCTGGTTTAGACTTGCATTATCCTTTTTATATCAATGCAATGACTGGCGGAAGCGAAAAAACCAAAAAAATCAACCGCGAATTAGCAACAATCGCTAAAGAAACAGACTTAATGATTGCGACAGGTTCAGTGAGTGCCGCTTTAAAAGATCCGACATTAGCTGAGACATACCAAGTGATGCGTGACGTTTATCCTAATGGAAAGATCTTAGCGAATGTCGGCGCAGGTACTTCGGTCGTCAAGGCGAAACAAGCAATTGAACTTTTTGAGGCAGATGCCTTACAAATCCATCTAAATGCACCCCAAGAGTTAGTCATGCCTGAAGGTGATCGTGATTTTTCAAATTGGAAAGAGTTGATCCAAGCAATCAGAGAAGAAATCTCGGTACCTTTGATTGTCAAAGAAGTGGGTTTTGGGATGACCAGAGAAACGATTGACGAATTGGCTGCATTAGGCGTCAAAACAATTGATATCAGTGGTCGCAGTGGTACAAGTTTTACTCAGATCGAAAATGCACGTCGCCCTAAAAGAGAATTGAACTATCTAGCTGATTGGGGGCAATCAACGGTTACTTCACTATTAGAAGCAAATGAAGCGAAATATCCTGTTGAGGTATTAGCATCTGGCGGCATCCGAAATGCCTTTGACATCTTTAAAGCTCTCTGTCTTGGCGCTCAAGCCGTAGGAATATCAGGAACCGTACTGAATTCCTTGATGAGTAATGGCGTAGAAGATACTATACAGTTACTCAAAGATTGGCAGGATGAACTTCGTTTGTTATTTACGATGGTTGGTGCAGAAACAATCGATCAGCTGCATCATCACCCAGTTATCTTGACGGGGGCTACCAAAGATTGGTGCGAAGCAAGAGGGATCTCTTTGACGAAATACGGAAATCGGAAATAAATGAATGTGGGACAAATCTAAAAATCAAGTTTGCTGCAGACTCTCGAATAAACGGCAGAAATAGTCTCTCTGAAAAACATAATGAAATCCACAAAAATTTTAAATTCGATTTTTGTGGATTTTTTCTTATTTCTTGAGATTTCTCACGTCGGTCTAGAAATCACAAAAAAAGAGCGTGGGACAAAACTAAAAATCAGTTTTGCCACAGACTCTAACTCCGAATAAACGGTGGGAGCAGAAGTAACTCCTTCGGAAATAAGCCGAAATTCACAAAAATTTGAAAAGCAATTTTCGTTAATTTCTTCTTATTTCTCGGAGTTAAACACTTCTGTCCCAACCCTTTTTTAAACACTTTTGTCCGACCTCTTTTTGTTACTTCTAAGCTCACACGTTGTTTAAGGTTGTTTCCCGATATACGCTAGAATACCGCCGTCTACATAAAGGATATGCCCATTGACGAAATCAGAAGCGCTAGATGCTAAGAATACAGATGGACCAGCTAAATCGACTGGTTCACCCCAACGTGCTGCTGGTGTACGTCCAACGATGAATTGATCAAATGGATGACGTTCTCCATTTTCTTGCTTTTCTCTCAAAGGTGCTGTTTGTGGTGTGGCGATGTAGCCAGGGCCGATGCCATTACATTGGATGTTGTATTGACCATATTCAGAAGCAATATTCTTTGTCAACATCTTCAAGCCGCCTTTAGCAGCTGCATAAGCACTAACTGTTTCACGACCTAATTCACTCATCATTGAACAAATATTGATGATTTTACCGCCACCTTTTTCGATCATATCCGGAATAACTGCTTTTGATACGATAAAAGGTGCATTTAGATCCACATCGATCACTTGACGGAAATCTGCCGCATCCATCTCGATCATCGGAGTGCGCTTGATGATCCCAGCGTTATTGACCAAAATATCAACAGAGCCAACTTCTTCTTTGATTTGTTTGACCATTGCTTGAACTGCAGGCTCGTCTGTTACGTCACAAACATACCCTTTTGCTTCGATCCCGGCTTCTTTATAGTGCGCTACCCCTTCATCGACTGATTCTTGTGACAAATTATTGAACACGATCGTTGCCCCGGCTGCTGCCAGTGAACGAGCGATCTCAAACCCAATTCCGTAAACAGCACCAGTTACTAGTGCTACTTTTCCATCTAAACGAAACATATCCATTGTAAATTCCATTTTTTATCCTCCTTCTTATTTCAACTGATCCATTGGTACCATATCCATATCGGTATACGTGATATTTTCTCCACACATTGCCCAAATAAATGAATAATTGCTCGTTCCGACACCAGAGTGAATCGACCAACTTGGAGAAGTAACTGCTTGCTCGTTGTCCACTACTAAGTGTTTTGTTTCATCAGGTTTACCCATCATATGGAAAACACGTGTATCTTCTTTGGCAAAATCAAAATAAACATAAGCTTCCATGCGGCGTTCATGTGTATGACATGGCATCGTATTCCAAGAACTACCTGGCTCTAAAATAGTGTAACCCATCTGTAACTGGCAGCTTTCGCAAACATTTGGATGGATATATTGATAGATTTTGCGTTCATTCAATGACAACCCTTCGCCTGTTTCCATTGGTTTCACTTGATCGATGCTGATTTTGACATTTGGATATTTATGGTGTGCTGGTACTGAACTAATGTAAAATTTTGCTGGATTTTCTGGATCTTTTGAAGAAAATACGACATGCTTTGTTTCTTTGCCGATGTAATAGCCATCTTGCTTTTTCATGTCTTCTTTCTTTCCTTCGATTTCGATGAATCCAGGTCCACCAATATTGATTACCCCTAATTCACGACGTTCCAAGAAATATTCAACACCTAATTCTTTATCCAGCGTGATTTCTAATTCTTTTTCTGTTGGTGTTACTCCGCCAAAAATCATGCGGTCATTGTGGGTATAAGTCAAACTGATTTTTCCAGGTTCAAATACTTTCTCCACTAAAAATTCTTTTCTTAATTGTTCTGTTGAATAATGACGAATATCTTCCGGACTATGTGTATAACGTGTTTCCATTTCTTGCATGTTTATCTTCTCCTTTTTATCTTATGATTTTTCCTGAGCCGTACGCTAAAAAGCGAGCGACTTCTGATTGATCAAATTGGTTACAATCCCCATGGACGGTGTGTTTCAAAGCAGATGCAGCAGTTGCAAAATCAATGATCTCTTGTGGCGTATTTTTTTCTAAAATGCCATGTAAGACCCCACCGGCAAAAGCATCCCCACCTCCCACGCGGTCCACGATAGGTGTAATTTCATGTACTTGTGATTCGAAATATCCATGATCCATCCATAAAGTACCTTGTAACTCATTGTCACTAGCGGAATGAACTTTTCGTTTCGTCGAATAAAAAACATTGATGTTTGGATATTTTTCTTGCATTTTCTGGTAATAATAAATCAACGGTTGTTCCACTTCTTCTGGAGCATCTTTGATACCTAATAGATAACGAGCATCTAGTTCGCCAGCGGAACAAATATCGACATACGGTAATAATTGTTGGATTGTTTCACTTGCTTCTTTTGGTGTCCAAAGCTTTCCTCGATAATTGATATCAAAACTGACTAAGCAGCCCATTTTCTTCGCTTCTTGCATGAGTTTCTTTGTGAGGACTCGCCAAGCTTGTGACAACGCCGGTGTAATTCCCGAAATATGGAAGATCTCTGCTCCTTGGAACAGCTGTTTGCCGTTCCATTCATCTTCTTCCATCAGTGCAAAGCTCGAACCCGCTCGGTCATAAATAACGGAAGCCGCTCGTTCCCCGACCCCAGTTTCCATATAATAAGAACCTAACCGCGGACCACCGAATAAAAGATGTGTTGTATCCACACCATAACTTTGCAGATGTTTTTTAACGGCCTTCCCTATTGCATGGTCAGGAACCTTGGAAGCAAAACCAACCTCATGTCCATAATTAGCTAATGAGATGGCCACATTTGCTTCACCACCGCCGTAATGCGCGTGGAAAGTTTCACTGGTTTCAAGTCTTTTCCCCTGATCGGTTGATAAACGCAACATGATTTCACCTAATGTGATTGCTTTCCCCATCGCACCTACCCCTTTATTTCTTGTAATTTCGCGACGTATTGCTGAGCCACTTCGGTTACTTTATCAAAGTCGCCTGTTGCGGCAGGAGCCAATAAATTGCCTCCTACACCTACAGTGATCACGCCGGCATCGAACCAATCCTTCATATTATCTAAACTGACTCCACCAGTCGGCATGATATTGAGTTGCGGCATTGGCGCTTTAAATGCAGTAACGATACTAGGACCATAGGCGCTACCTGGAAATAATTTGACGATATCCACACCACTCTTAAGTGCTGTTTTCATTTCATCGATCGTCATGCATCCTGGCAAGTAAGGTATCTGATACAAATTACATAACTCAGCCGTTTCTTTGTCAAAACAAGGACTGACAATATATTCAGCTCCTGCCAAAATAGCTAATCGTGCTGTTACAGCATCTAAGACTGTTCCCGCACCGATCACCACATCTTTTTGATCTTTGTAGATCGACAATAATTCTTTGATCACTTGATCTGCTTGTGGGACAGTAAATGTCAGTTCAAGCCCTTTTAGCCCACCTTTGACTATTGCTTGGCAAGCACTGAGCGCTTCTTCTTTCGTCTCTCCACGGACAACAGCGATTACTCCAGCTTTTTTTAAACGTGTCAAAATGTCTAGTTTTTTCATTTTTTTCACCCGTTTCCTATAAAGAAATTTAGTTTTATAATTTGGAAATCTATATCCATATTATACGACAGTGGCGAAAAAATGCAAACGCTTTTTCATTTTTTTTTGAGTGTTTTTTCAATTTCTTCTTTCGTTTGTTTGATTGATTGGATGATTTTATCTTTTACTTCAGGTGTCAAACGATATTTAGGCATGCTAATGCTAAAAGCCCCGATGATTTCCTCTCCTTTGACAATCGAAGCCCCGATACAAAAAATATCCTTTTCGACTTCTTCGTCATCAAAAGCAACCTGGGTCATTTTTACTTCATCAAGTTCTTTTCTCAGTTTCAAACTATTCGTTATTGTATATTCTGTATATGGGATCAATTGGTGTGACTCCACATACTTTTCATACTGCGGTTCAGCGAACTCAGCTAATACGGCTTTCCCCATAGCCGAGCTATATAAAGGCCTTGTGATTCCTATTTTAGAAGACATTCTGATTGTCTGGTTTTTGGGATCTAGTTTATTGACGTATAATATTTCCTCGTTGTCCAGCACACCTAAGTGAATCGTTTCGTCAATCGTTTCCTGTAATTTTTCTAAATATGGTCGCGTGATTTCAACTAAATCGATCTGATCGATATTTTTATTGGCATAACGCACAAGTTTCCCGCCTAAGCGATAATTTTTCTCTGTACTCTTATTGACATACCCAATCAGCAGTAATGTATCTAAAATTTTCAATACTGTCGATGGTGTCATATCTGTGCCTTTCGCAATTTCTTGCAAAGAAGTGTCTGGCTGCTCCGCCAAAAAATCTAAAATAATCGATGCTTTGATCAGCACCGTACCGTAAGGTTTCTTTTTTTCCATATCGCTTCCTCCTATTTCTATATAGGAAATTATAATCAAATTAGACGGAAATTGAAAGGGATTTCTATTAAAAAAAGAATTCAGCCTAAAAATAAATGATAAATTGCTTCAATAAAATTGAAAAAGAGTGTGACAAATTTCTCGACACACTCTTTTTGAATAAATGGCATTCTAAACGCAAATTTTCCGGAAAATACATCAAGATTCTTATAGTTGATTACTTCTGACTAATTACTTTGTACTCTCTGATTTCAGAAAAAACGGATATACATTCCTACTTGTTACCTCTCTCTACTTTTTTTATTTTCATTTGTAGGTTGAAGACTTCTCACTTGAGCAGCTTTTGTGATAGCTGATTTTTGATAATTTTCTAATTTTGTTTTGAAACTTCCCTTTAATTCTTCATGTAGTTCAATATCAGCTTGTAGAACCTGTTTTTTAAGCAACAGTTTGCTTGCATTCTTCTCTCCTGATTTCTTGATATCTTCTTCTACTGCATTCAGCATATGAGAAAAATTGTTTATCTTATCCGTCATTTCCACCAATTTTTTCTTGGTTAGTTCCCGAATTTCATTAAGATCAGCTTCAAGAATAATGGAACGACTGTCCGCTGCATCATAGTTAGAGCCTTCCATATGATCATCCATATGTTGTTGTGACTTCTCTATTCCTGAAATTTCATTCTTTTCAAATCCAGATCCTTTTGAATTCATGCCCTTTTCAGAATCGGAACCACTGGCTATCTGACTGTCAGCTGAACGAATTTCGCTAGTCGTCGACCCTTGATTTTCAAAAACTCTTACACTTTCATATGATCCCTCAGAAATAATCGATAACCTTGTAGATGAGTCACTCTCTTTATTTACACCTAATTTATTGTGGTCATAATCCTCCACTCTTTGTTTAAAATCAGTGAGAGCAGGATTGGATGTCTCTATGATAGGTAAATAGAATGGATAATCTACAAGATCTCTTTTACGTTCGTCAGCACTCTTAAGATTATGTATGACTTTCTTCACGGTCGCTGTCTGTCTATTTTTTTCAGAGATACTCATTTTTTTAGTCTCCATTTGTTTATACTCTGCAGTAAGCGAAACTAAAAAAGAATAATATTTTGCATGATTATTTTGGGCGATCCAACACTCTTTCTTATACCTGTTAATCTCATTGATACCGTCCTCTCGTGTTTTCTCTACAGGATTTTCAGACTGTTTTGCTCGCAGGTATGAATTGGATAGTGGGACAAGCCCCTCAATTTTAAGGCCATCCAGCTTGTGGTTAAGCGCTATCATTTTATCTAGTATTTGCGGGCTTTCTTTTCTTAAATTCCCAATCGTTTGTGAGAGTTCTCTATCAGATAATTCGACTATAGACAGATCCAATACTGCTTGATACTTAGAACTCAGTTCCTTCCTCAATCGATTCATACCTTTTATCTCAACTGCCATGATCTCAAGATTGTGTTTCTTTTCTTTTAGAAAATCGATATAACTAAAAAACTTTTTTAATTCAACTAGTTCCTTATTTACTTCCGCTAGTCTCTTTTTTCCATATTCTCTTGTCAGTGGATCATTTGTATTTGCGGTTACTTGGAATGCTTCTATTTCAGACTGTTTTTCTTTTTCTAATATAGAATAAAAAGTCTCATGCCTCATTAGTGTATCTTTACTCTGCAATTTTTTTAGCATCTCTTCTAACTGACTGATTTCAATAGTCAATTTTTGGTGTTTCTCATATTCACCAGCTCCTACTAATTGGTTCGTTCGTGCTAAGGTATCCAATTCTACCTGTAGTTCTTCTTTTTCTTTCTTTAGATCCTTTATTTCAGATACCATTTCTTTCATTCTTTTTTTTATTTTTTCCTCTGCCAAATCATACATGCTCATTCCTCCTTATAATTTACTAACGATATTTATCTTACTATGGAATCTTTGTATTGCTTGAACGATATTTCCTGACAACAAAAAATACAGTTTCCGCAGATGATTTTGAGGTTTTCCTCATGATTTTCTCGTAACCCCCCGAGTATTCTTCCATCTCATTTAACTCTCGAATAAACGGCGGGAGCAGAAGCAACTCCTTCGGAAATAAGCCGAAATTCACAAAAATTTGAAAAGCAATTTTCGTTCATTTCTTCTTATTTCTCGGAGTTAAACACTTCTGTCCCAGCCTCTCTCAAATAAACGGTGTCCAAAAGTCAGTTTTTTCGGAAATTAAAAAAACGAGCAATACAAAAAACGTATTGTTCGTTTTTCTCTCCAATTTCTCAAACCTAAACGACTTTTGTCTCGACCTCGTTCTAAATATGAATAAAGGAAGCTAGCAGAAGCGCAACTCTTTCGAAAAACAAACCAAAATTTACAAAAATCAGAAAAGCAATTTCTGTGAATTTCTTCTTATCCTCGGAGTAAGACACATCCCGACCTTTCTAAAGTTTTGTTCTATTACATTATATGTATGGCTACGACTCTTGCATTTTAGATCAGCTAGAGATCCGCTAGTTATGCCAATTCTGTTACTACTTCTTTCTTGGTTCGAGACTTCGCTTGTGGTTTGTGGCTGCTTTTATCTTTGCTTACTTCTTTTGATCGATCTGTTACCTGCTCAAATGATTGCTGTGGGTCCTCCTTCGATTTATCTGTTGGATTCTGGAGTTGTGCACACTTTTTTTGCTTATCTGTTAGTTCTTTTTCGTAAGAACTAATCCTATTATCTAACTTCTTGATCGTTCCTTTACTAAAGAAATTACGTATCCTTCCTATAAGGGTTTTTCCACGATCTGTGAATACTTCTCGCTGTGTTATAGCTTTCCCAAGTTCTTCCTTAATGATGGAGATACCGTTATTCAATACGAATATTTCTTTGTAATTTTTGGATATGCCTGTTTCATCCTTAACGACCTGACCGTTAACAGTTGAATACCTTGGATAACTCTGTTTCGAAGGTGCCGCTTGTTTCTTCACTTCTGTCGGTGTTCCCTTGTTCTCTGGTACTTTTACGGCTACGGCTTCTTTTACCACGTCCGTAGAGGTTTCTTTAGCATCAAATTCATTAGATACTAAACTAACCCGTCCACTCACACTTGGATTTGACGCTTGTGTAAAACTTTCTTGATCTTTTGTAGCTCCTTGTCCACTAGGAATCGGCACTTCCTGATAAAATGTCTGGTCTTTTTTCTGATCATTTTTATCTGGCATTTCTACTTTGCTTGTTTGTTGTCTTGCTTCAACAGCTTTTTGAAGTCGTGACACAAATTTTATTACATCAACGGAAGCAGGCTTCCTCATTCTATTTCCCTTCAACTTCTCTTCATAATCTTTTAGTGCATCTGCTACTACATAGTTTTGCTGGTAAAAGTTATTGACCATTACAACACAATTTTTCTTATATTTTTCTGCATTATTGAGTATGTTTTGGGCTGTTTTATTTTTCTCAAAAGATTTCTCTGGAATAGTTGTTTCAATAAAATTATTATAAGTAAGTTGATCTACATCTTTAAGTAATTTCTTCTGACCCTCAGTTACGATATTATCTAATTGATTGTATAATTTCTCCAATACATTTCCTTGATACTTAGATATTTCCGTAAGTAGTTTATCCGTTTTTTGGTTCTCATTACCATAATAGTCTCTTTTCTGCCTTCCACTTGCTAGTAGCTGGCTGATCCCTTTTGAAATTTCATCTTTTGGTTTCTGTTCAATTAAATATAGATATTGTTTATCGATTCCTTTTATTTTTTCATTCACAATATTCAGTTTTTTTATCCAATTTGCTTCCTCACTAGGATTAATATACCTACCACCTAGTTTCTTCTCTAAACTAGTTCGTTCTGCTTTTAAATTAGAGACTTCTATTTCATGAAGTGCCTTATGCGATATACTTGGATCAGGATTGCTAAGAGTCTTTATCTCCTGTCTCAAGTATAGGATTCGATCCACTTTACTATCATCGTATCTTGACAACTGTTGCTCTAATTTTTCTAGCCTTTTTAACTCATCCTCTCTTTTGCTAAGTTCTGCTTTTCGTTTGTCTTCATTTATTTTTTTATAGTTCGGTTCTGTAGCCATATCATTTCTCCTTTTCATTTTCTATCGTAACTATTAGTTTAGCATGCTGTTCTCAGTATTCTAAAACTATTATTTCTTATAAAAAACTTTATTGAAAATAGCAAAACGGTCATTGTAAGAAGAGTGCTAAACATAAAAAAGCCTCTCAATCGAGAAACGGTTTTCCATAATAGAAATCAGGTAAGAAACTTGATATCTATTCGGATTCGTCCTTTGATTTGAGAGACTTTCTTATTTGACTAGGTTGCTTATTGATTACCCGTTATACGCATCAACAATGATTTGTTTCAATTCGCTGATCAACGGTTCTTTTGGATTTGCTGTCGTACATTGATCTTCGTATGCAAGTTCTGCCATACGATCAACTGTTGAATCTAATATTTCTTGTGTCACACCTTGTGCTTTCAAATTCATATCGATTCCTACAGCTTGTCCTAATTCATAAACAGCTGTTGCTAATGCTTCCACTAGTTCTTCCGTTGTATTTCCTTTTAGACCCAAGAATTTTGCAATATCTGCATAATCTGTATCTGCACGGAAATAATCATATTTAGGGAACATTGCATGTTTTTGTGGATCTTTTGCATTGTAGCGGATGATATGTGGTAACAAGATCGCATTCGTACGACCATGTGGGATACCATATTCTCCACCGATTTTATGTGCGACTGAGTGACAAATACCTAGGAATGCATTCGCAAACGCCATACCAGCCATTGTAGAAGCGTTATGCATTTTTTCACGTGATTCCATATCTGGTGTTTTCACTGATTTTTCTAAATAGTCAAAGACTATTTTGATTGCTTGTAAACTTAATCCTCTTGTATAATCTGAGGCCATTACTGAAACATACGATTCGATTGCATGTGTCAACACATCCATACCTGTATCTGCAGTAACTGATGCTGGAACTGACATTACAAACTGCGGGTCAACGATTGCCACATCTGGTGTCAATGCATAATCAGCTAATGGATATTTCACATGTGTTTCACTGTCTGTGATAACGGCAAATGGTGTCACTTCTGAACCTGTTCCTGAAGTTGTTGGGATACATACAAATTGAGTTTTTTCTGGCTTATCGATTTTATACGTACGTTTACGGATATCTAAGAATTTTTGTTTTGCGCCAAAGAAAGAAGTATCTGGGTGTTCATAGAACATCCACATGCCTTTAGCCGCATCCATTGCAGATCCTCCACCTAAAGCGATCACTGTATCTGGTTTGAAATCAGCCATTAGTTTTGTTCCCGCATAGACAGTATTTGTTGAAGGGTTTGGTTCAACATCTGAGAAGACTTCGATTTTCACATCATTCTTACGACGTGCCAATACTTCTCGAACCGTATCGCAATAACCAAACTGAACCATACCTGGATCACAAACGATCATCACGCGTTCCACATTTTCCATTTTTTCTAAATAAAGCAAAGAGTTCTTTTCAAAGAAGATTTTTGGTGGTAATTTGAACCATTGCATATTATTTCTCCGTTTCGCTACAGTTTTGACATTGATTAAGTTCACCGCTGAGACGTTTCTAGATACAGAGTTCTTCCCATATGAACCACAGCCTAATGTTAGAGATGGAATCATTTCATTGTAAATATTTCCGATTCCGCCTTCTGCTGATGGTGTATTCACTAAGATACGGCAAGCTTTCATACGTAAACCGAATTTCACATGTAGATCTTCATCTTCTGAGTGAATAACTGCTGTATGTCCTAATCCGCCCAAATTAAGCATTCCTTCACATAATTCAAAAGCGTGTTCCGTACTATTTGCTTTGACCATTGCTAAGACTGGTGAAAGTTTTTCGCGAGATAACGGATAATCTGCACCAACACCTGCTAGTTCTGCTACTAACATTTTTGTTCCTCCAGGTACTTTGATACCTGCTAATTTTGCGATTTCTACAGCAGAATGACCAACGATTGCTGGATTGACTGCGTATTTTCCTTCATTCATCACTGCATCTTCTAATTGTGAAAGTTCTGTAGGTTTCACGAAGTACACTTGATGCGCTTGGAATTCTGCTTTTACAGCTGCATAGATTTCTTTGTCAACGATCACTGCTTGTTCAGAAGCACAGATCATACCGTTGTCAAATGTTTTTGAAACGATCAAATCATTTACTGCACGTTTGATTTTTGCTGTTTTTTCAATGTAGGCAGGTACATTACCAGGTCCCACGCCTAATGCTGGTTTTCCTGTTGAGTAAGCTGATTTGACCATGCCTGCTCCACCAGTTGCTAATACAATTGCAATACCCGGATGATTCATTAGCGCAGATGTCGCATCAATTGATGGATGTTCGATCCATTGGATACAATTTTCTGGCGCGCCAGCTGCAATCGCTGCATCACGTACTACGCGTGCTGCTTCAGCAGAAGACTTTTGAGCACTTGGATGGAATGCGAATACGATCGGATTTCTTGTTTTCAAAGCGATCATCGATTTGAAGATTGTCGTTGAAGTAGGATTCGTTGTCGGTGTTACCCCACAAACGACACCAACTGGTTCAGCAATCTCAATCAATCCTTTTTGGGTATCTTCGTTGATGACACCCACTGTTTTGTCATGTTTGATATTGTTCCAAATGTATTCAGAAGCATACATATTTTTGATAGCTTTATCTTCATAGATCCCACGGCCTGTTTCTTCAACTGCCATTTTGGCAAGGGGCATATGTTGGTCTAAGGCTGCCATTGCCATTTCATGTACGATATGGTCCACTTTTTCTTGATCAAAATTTTCCATTTCTTTTAACGCGACATTTGCTTTGGTTGCTAACTCATCGATCATTGCTTGGACATCGATCGTTTTTGGTTGTTCTTTTTCCATTACTTTAGCCATTATAGTCCTCCTACTAGGTCCTGGTTATTTGTTAATTATTTCACATACACATCATACAATAAAATTTTTCTTATGTAAACACTTTTTTGTGATTTTTTTCACAGTTTTAAAAATACGTATAAATCCCTATTAATTCAATAAAAAAGATAGGTGTATTAGATATTTTCAACTCCCTATGTATACATTGCCGTTAAATAATCTTATTCAACTATTAACAAACTTGTTTTTTACTAACAAAAAAGCGTAGGACACAAGTAAAAGATCTCTTGCATCCTACACTCTCGAATAAGCTGTATTTAAGAAGCCTCGCCTCAGCGATAAGACAAATCTAAACATCAGATTTGCTACAAAATCTCGAATAAACGAAAGTCCAAAAGTCAGGTTTTTCGGAAATTTCAAGAAAAACAGACAATACAAAAAAGCATATTGTTCGTTTTTCTCTCCAATTTCTCAAACCTAAACGACTTTTGTCTTGACCTCTTTTTACTCAACGCGAAGTGCTTCTTTCACAATTTTTTGTGAAACTGCTTATTTAACTTCTTTGTGATCCTCTGGTTCTTCTACAGTGGTAGTGATTTCTTCTTTCACTTCTACTGTTTCAGCTGTTTCGGCATCTTTAGGTTCAACTGGTTCTTCTACTGGTGTAACGACAGTATCGTTTGCCACGACAGTCCCAGGTTTCACCGTCTTGATTGCTGCTCGATCGTACTCTAAGAAAATCCCTTCACAGTCTAAAACAACTGTGCGTTTTTCATTATCGACTTCTGAAACAACACCATGCAATCCGCCAATAGTCACTACTTCATCGCCTTGTTTCATACTATCTAGCAAACTTTGACGTTCTTGTTGTTGTTTCTTTTGTGAGCGTGACATAAAAAACCACATTCCTAAAATAACCACGAACATCACTAACATTGGTAATGAGCCCATTTTTTTCACCTCGCTAACATGTATCTACAAACTCAACTTTAGCAGAAAAACCTGCTAGACACTAGTTTTTTACATAAATTTAGATAAAAATATTAGAAACTTTTGGCATTTTCTTTATTAAAGCCATATTCTTCGAAAAAGGCTGCACGAAATTCCAATAAGTTATCATCCATAATCGCTTGACGAACTTGTTTCATCAAATTCAACAAGAAGTATAGATTGTGGTAGGAAGTCAAACGGATACCAAATGTTTCATCACATTTGATCAGATGACGTATATACGCACGTGTATAGTTCTTACATGTATAGCAATCACATTTTTCATCGATTGGACGAAAATCACGTGCATATTGCGCGTTTTTAACAACTAATCGACCTTGTGACGTCATACATGTTCCATTTCTAGCAATACGTGTAGGTAACACGCAATCGAACATATCCACACCGCGGATCACTCCATCGATCAATGAGTCAGCTGCACCAACCCCCATTAGATAGCGCGGTTTATTTTCTGGAATCAATGGTGTCGTAAATTCTAACACTCGATTCATTTCTGCTTTAGGTTCACCAACAGATAATCCGCCGATTGAATAACCAGGGAAATCCATACCGACTAAGTCTTTTGCACTTTGGCGACGCAGGTCTTCAAAGCCCGCTCCTTGGATGATCCCGAATAATCCTTGTCGATCTGGATTGGCATGTGCCTTCAAACCTCTTTCTGCCCAACGAGATGTCCGTTCCACTGATTTTTTGACATAGTCATAACTTTCATCAAACGGGGGACATTCATCGAAACTCATCATGATGTCTGAACCAAGTTTATTTTGGATATTGATTGCTTTTTCTGGAGATAGGAACATTTTTGAACCATTCAAATGGTTTTTGAAATGTACGCCTTCTTCCTCGATGTTTCGCATATCACTTAATGAGAAGACTTGGAAGCCTCCTGAATCAGTTAAAATCGGCTGATCCCAATTCATAAATTTATGCAAGCCACCAGCTTCTTCTACTAGGTCTTCGCCAGGACGTAGCCACAAATGGTAGGTATTACTTAAAATGACCCCCGCACCCATTGCTTTTAACTCTTCCGGTGACATTGTTTTTACTGTTGCTAATGTACCTACAGGCATGAACATTGGTGTGGGAAATGTCCCATGAGGGGTAATCAATTCACCAAGACGGGCACCCGTGTGTTTTTCTTTTTTGATTAAACGATAACGAATGGCAGGTTGTGACATTCAATTCCCTACTTTCTTTAAAAATAATCGCAATGACAACTCCCACCATCATAATCGTTTCACCTACTTTTTGCAAGACCTCTTCCTTTATTCCATTTTTATTTAATACCCCTTTTTTGAATTTTTTTAATAACTCCTAACTTTTTTAAAAGCCAAAATGGTTCTTCTTTGTTATACTGTTCACATCAATTAAAAGAGGAGTGAAAAATATGTTATCTTCAAAAGAACTGAAACAACAGGCAAAAGACAGTTTAAGAGGTCGTTGGGGGCAAGCAGTCTTATTGAATCTGATTCCAACATTGATTGCCATTGCTATTATCCTTATCATTGCTGTCCCTACTGCTTTGCTATTTGTCAATTTCTATAGTGATCCTACAGCGGTCCAAGATATGGCGGCAAACAATACCAGTGGTGGGGCAAGTAGTGGTGGCGGGATCATCTCTTCTATCATCAGTGCATTGTTCATGAGTGGGATCTCTTGGACATACTTAGATCTCTTACGTGGAACTAAGACACAGATCGAACCGTTTAAAGATGCTTTTCGCGGATTTTCTGGTTTGTTCATCGGCGGGATCATTTTATTAGCACTTTTAACATCAATCTTTATTACCTTGTGGGCATTACTTTTGGTTATTCCTGGGATCATCAAAAGTTATTCTTATTCTCAAAGTTACTTTATCTATTATGATATCGTCACAGATACTGGAGAAAAACCTGGCGTCTTAGATACGATCACAGCAAGTCGTAAATTGATGGATGGCTATAAAGGAAAATTATTCTGGTTGGATCTTACCTTTATCGGCTGGCACATTTTAGCGATGTTAACATTTGGAATCGGTTATCTATGGTTGAATCCTTATATCTCTGCAACAAAAGCAGCATTTTATAATGAACTACCAAAAGAAGTTTAAACGTTCTAGATAAAGCAAAAAAGGTTACTGCCCCAAGCAGTAACCTTTTTTATTTATCATTCTTCCTCTTCTTCTGCTTCTGGTAATTGATGGAATTTGATCAACTCGACGACCGCAATTGGTACGATCGATAATAATCCCACTAAGAGCCAGTGATTCAAACTAATGTGGACTAAATTGAATAGTGTCTGCGTAAATGGTAATAATGCAACTGCCGTAGTGATGACGATCGATAGAACAGCCATTTCTAGTAACGATTTATTCGTTGCTAGGTTCACTTTGAAGATCGACTGGCTACTGCGCACATTGAAGACATGTAAGATTGACGAATACGCCAATACCAAGAAAGCAACTGTTTGCCCTACTTCTTGACTTGCTTCTACCCATGGACTGATCGTATTTACAAATGTTCCTAAATAGTAACCAAATAAAGTAACGACTGTAAAAACACTCGCATTGATGGCGATCTTCTGCATCAGACCACGAGCAAATATCCCCTCATTTTTAGGAATCGGTGCTTCATTCATGATCCCTTTCTCAGCAGGCTCTCTTCCTAAAGCGAATCCTGGCAATCCATCTGCTACGACATTGACAAATAGCAACTGAACAGCCGTGAATGGCGCTCCCCAACCTAATAACATCGCAATCAACACAATGAAAATCTCAGAAATATTACAACTCAATAGAAAATTGATTGCCTTACGGATATTTTGATAAACCGAGCGTCCTTGACTTACTGCATCAACGATCGTAGCAAAATTATCATCTGTCAAAATCATATCCGAAGCACTCTGCGCAACATCTGTTCCTGCAATGCCCATCGCACAGCCAACATCACTTGCCTTTAAAGCTGGAGCATCATTGACCCCATCTCCAGTCATTGCTACTACAGCACCTGTTCGTTGCCATGATTTTACGATACGAATCTTATCTTCTGGAGTCACACGAGCATAAACCGAAAGCTCCTGTACCCGTTCATCTAGTTCTTCATCTGACAATGCTTGTAATTCAGAACCGGAAAGCGCCTCCGATGGATGAGATAAGATCCCTAATTCTTTTGCAATGGCGCTGGCAGTCACGACATGGTCCCCTGTGATCATCACCGTTTTGATGCCCGCTTTTTTCGCGCGTTTGATTGCCCCTTTACTTTCTGGTCGTGGTGGGTCGATCATCCCGATCAAACCAATCAAGCGAAGATCATTTTCCAACGCTTCGGAGGTGATTTCTTGCGGCTCTTCGTCATATGTTCGATAGCCAACCGCAATCACACGTAACGCATTTTTACCAAAACGATCATTAACAGCAGTGGCTTGCTCCACATCACCTGAAGTAAAGCGTTCAGATAAAACATCAAATGCTCCCTTAGTGATTGAGATATATTTCTCCCCCATTTGATGGACTGTCGTCATCATCTTACGATCAGAATCAAATGGAAGTTCATCAATTCGTGGGTATTTTTCTTCTAATTCCTCTTTTGTATGATAATTTTCTTCTACAGCACGTACAATTGCCGCTTCAGTCGGATTTCCTTTCACGATAAGATCATCGTTTTCTTTTTCTACTGTAACGTCGGTACAAAGCGCCGCCATTTTCAAGATTTCCATCGCGCTGTTTGTCATGGAGTCCTCGATATCCGTTACTTCATCTTCTTTGCTCCAAACACGACGAACGCGCATTTTATTTTGGGTCAATGTACCAGTTTTATCCGAACAGATGACATTGGCTGTCCCTAAGGTCTCGACTGCTGGTAATTGACGGATAATCGCGTGCTTTTTAGCCATTTTCTGCACACCATATGCCAATGTCAGCGTAACGATAACGGTCAATGTTTCCGGTACAGCGGCTACTGCTAAAGAAACTGACGTCATAAACATTTCAAGCAATGGTTCACCTTGAAGTTCCCCGATAATAAAAACCAATACAGCAGCAGCTAGTGCAATCATGCTGATCCGTTTTCCTAGTTGATTCAACCGTATTTGTAAAGGTGTTTTTTGGGCTGTATGGTCATTCAAAAGACCAGCGATCTTACCCATTTCTGTGTCCATCCCAATAGCCGTAACGATTGCTTTTCCTCGACCAGCCGCTACAGTACATCCTTTAAAGACCATATTCAACTGATCGCCAAGCGACTCATCTTCTTTAGTGATGTAATCTGCCTCTTTTTCGACCGCTTCACTTTCACCTGTCAGTGCCGATTCTTCTACTCGCAACTGTGATGTTTCAACTAAACGAGCATCAGCGGCAATAGCAGAACCCGATTCTAAAACTAAGACATCGCCTACTACCAGATTTTCTGCATCAACTTTTTCTACTTTGCCATCGCGGATAACAGTTGCCGTCTGCTTGTTCATATCTTGCAATGACTCTAACGCTTTTTCTGCATTTCCTTCTTGCACGATCGCTAACACTGAGTTAATGATGACGATAGCAATGATCAAAAGACCTTCAAATAAGTCGCCATGTTCTGTTGCGAACGCTGTATAAAACGAAATGACTGCTGCTATAAGTAAAATGATCGTTGTAAAATCAGATAAACTCCGCAGAAATTTTTTTGTGATCGATTCTTTTGGTGCTTCATCAAATTGATTTTTTCCTTGCTGCTGACTTCGTTTTTCTGCTTCTCCCGTCGTCAGTCCTTGTTCAATATCTGTCTTTGTTTCCTGCTCTACTTCTTTCACCGTCTGCTTGTATTTGTCCATCCTATTCCTCCTTTAATATTGTACGCACAAAAAAGGTACTAATTTTACTATAACATCTTTTTTTTGATCCATTCAAGTATAGCGCTTAATGGTATCCAAATTAGATAGGTAGAAAAAAATACTTTTCTTTTGCAAACGCTATCAAACTATGATATTATATGGGTGTAAGGAAGGAGGATAACATCAAATAAACAGAAGAATTTCTCGATAGATTAGAATAGGCAAACAAAGTTGTTAGAAGTACAGGTTTCACCACTGATTACATGTAAAGTATACCTTTATAAATAGTGAATGCGTATGGATGTTTGGATGATCGAGTCTCCAAAACAAGAAGTAACAAGATACGTAACAAATGAATAACATGAACGTCTGAAAATTGAATAGGAACAAGAGATGTTTCAACATTTCAACTGTTGAAGATGTAACGAAAACAAGATTTTTTGTTTATCAAGAAGAAATTCAACGCCGTACTTTGCATGAATCATGGAAAGTTACACTTATTTCTGTTTATTCGATTCCTTCCGAATACGAGAGAGCTGAGCTTATCGAGAGCTTGGCTCTTTTTTTGTTCAAAAAATTTTTAAATTAACTAAAATATCGATATTTCTGCACCCTAATTTGTGCTATCTTTTCTTCAGGGGGAAGCAAGATGCATTTATTAGACTGTAAAATTTATATTCAATATGACAAAAAAACGGATTCATTGGGGAATCACTATCTGTTCAAACAATTCATCTTTACAGACGATTGTGTGACGGAAAACGAATTAAAGCGAAAGATTCATTTTGATCAGCAACAGACACAACTTGATTTCTTCGACTGGGGACATGTCGCACCGCCTTTTCAAAGAGAGTTGTTACGAAAAAAAATCATTTTTACTGATGCGGATGTTCATCAAATCTATTTCGAATCTGCGGGTAGGAAAAAAATCGTTCGAAATGTTGTTCATCCGAAAAATCAATCGATTTTGACCGCTATCCAAGCAACTTATCCTAACGCACAAAAAGTGTTAAATATTATTCCTTTAAAAAGATATGTTGATCAGCCAGAAAACTGAGCAACATCAAAAAACAGTGATCCAAGCAGAGAAATTCTGCTGCGACCACTGTTTTTTGATTATTTCGAGTTTTTTTGCTTCATGCTCTTTATTAAAATCACTTCACGAACATTGCATCGCCAAAGCTAAAGAAACGATAGCGTTCATCAATTGCATGTTGATACGCCGCTAACGTCAGCTCTCTTCCAGCAAACGCACTAACTAACATGACCAATGTTGATTTTGGTAAATGAAAGTTAGTCGAGAACGCCTCAACGATTTTAAATTGGTAGCCTGGTGTAATAAAAATATCAGTCCAACCGCTATCCGCTTTGATTTCTCCATCAAATTTCGTACCGATCGTTTCTAGTGTTCGAATAGATGTTGTTCCCACGGCTACGATTTTCCCGCCATTTTGACGCACTTGATTTAGTCGTTCAGCTGCTTCTTCCGTTAGACGATAAAATTCACTGTGCATGTGATGCTCTTCGATTTTGTCCACACTTACAGGTCTGAACGTTCCTAAACCAACATGTAACGTAAGATAGACTAGTTCTACCCCTTTTGCTTCGATTTCATCCAATAATTCTTTCGTGAAATGCAAGCCTGCTGTTGGTGCTGCTGCCGAGCCGTTCTCCTTAGCGTAAACGGTTTGGTAACGATCTGGGTCTTCTAAGCGTTCCTTGATATAAGGCGGCAAAGGCATTTCACCTAATGATTCAAGGATTTCTAAGAAAATCCCTTCGTACTCAAATGTGATGATGCGGCCACCATGTTCTAATTCTTCTTTGACCACCGCTTGCAATCGGCCATCCCCAAAAGAAATCCGTGTGCCTACTTTCGCACGTTTCGCTGGTTTGATCAGCGTTTCCCATGTATCACCTTCTGTATTTGTCAAAAGAAGAACTTCCAAGTGTGCGCCTGTTTCTGGCTTTTCTCCATATAGACGTGCTGGCAACACTCGTGTATTATTCATTACTAGTGCATCACCAGGATTTAATTCTTCAATGATATCATGAAAATGTTTATCCTTCATTTCACCTGTTGTTCGATCTAAAACAAGTAAACGAGATTGGTCACGGTCTTTTAACGGTGTCTGAGCAATCAATTCTTCTGGTAAGTCAAAATCAAAATCTTCTGTTGTTAACATATCGTCACTCACTTTCTATCTTGTGCCCCATCATTCTACCATTTTTACCAGCGGATTGGCAAAAACCTAAGAACAAATGACAGCTGCAACATTTGTATTCCTACGTTATTTTAGGCATACTATTATTAGTAACAGTCTTTATAGAAAGTGAAGAAGAGGTGGCATCATGATTGAATTCCAAAATGTATCAAAAATCTACAAAGGTGGAAAAATAGCCGTCGATAATGTCAATCTTTCGTTCGAAAAAGGTGAATTTATTTGCTTTATAGGTACCAGCGGAAGCGGTAAAACAACGACGATGCGGATGATCAACCGAATGACTGATCCGACGAAAGGAAAAATATTGATCGATGGTCAATCGATCCAAGATATCAATCCTGTAGAGCTACGCAGACAAATCGGTTACGTGATCCAAAGTATCGGGTTGATGCCTCATATGACGATTCGTGAGAATATCACCCTCGTGCAAAAACTCCTGAAAGTCAGCCAAGAAGAACGCAATAAAACTGCGGAAAAAATGATCGACCTGGTTGAACTCCCACGTGAAATGCTTGACCGTTATCCTCATGAGTTGTCTGGTGGTCAACAACAGCGGATCGGTGTAGTAAGAGCGCTTGCAGCTAACCAAGATATCATCTTGATGGACGAGCCATTTGGCGCACTTGATCCCATTACTCGTGATTCTTTACAAGACTTAGTCAAGGATCTGCAAGAACGTTTAGGGAAAACGATTGTTTTTGTTACCCATGATATGGATGAAGCCATCAAATTAGCGAGCCGGATCGCTATCATGAGTGAAGGAAAAGTGATCCAATACGACACCCCTCAAAACATTTTACGCAATCCTGCAAATGAATTTGTCGAAGAATTGATCGGTGAAGATCGACTACTCCAAGCGAAACCCGACACCACACGAGTAGGCGAAGTAATGTTGAATAAAGCCATTACGATCACGCCTGAAAAATCATTACAAGAAGCAATCAAACTCATGCGGGAAAAACGTGTCGATACATTATTAGTTACAGACAATTCAAATGTTCTAAAAGGATTTATCGATGTTGAAACGCTAGATAAAAAACGTGGCAAAGTATCAAGTGTCGGTGATATTTTGAATAAACAAGTTTTTTATGTAAAAGAATCCGCCTATCTACGTGATACCTTACAACGGATCTTGAAACGCGGATTGAAATACGTCCCTGTTGTGGATGAAAACAACAAAGTCGTAGGTATTTTGACAAGAGCTTCTCTGGTGGATATCGTCTATGATGTCATCTGGGGAGAAGAACACTCGATCACCAATGCGATTGGTTCATCCACCTCCGTTGACACAAAGGAGGAGTAACTGATGACTGAATTTTTTCAACAATATGGCGCTGAAATTTTAAACAAGAGTATCGAACACATCTACATCTCCGCTGTAGCTTTGATTCTCGGGGTCGCAGTCGCTGTACCACTTGGCGTAGCATTGACTCGTCTGCCTAAAATCGCCAATATCGTAATCGGTATCACTAGTGCGCTACAAACGGTCCCTTCTCTTGCTTTGTTAGCTTTGATGATCCCTCTCTTTGGTGTCGGAAAAACACCGGCCATTATTGCACTATTTATTTATTCTCTACTACCGATTTTGCGAAATACGTTTATTGGCATGAAAAACGTTGACTGGAACTATCGTGACGTTGCAAAAGGGATGGGCATGACAAATATCCAGTCTATTATTTCTGTAGAATTGCCGATTGCTATGCCAACGATCATGGCAGGAATTCGTTTAGCTGCCGTTTATGTCATCGCTTGGGCAACGCTTGCCTCTTATATCGGTGCTGGCGGTTTAGGTGATCTGATTTTTAGTGGCTTGAATAACTATCAGCCAGATTTGATCTTCGCTGGAACAATTCCTGTAACGATCCTAGCACTACTGGCAGATTTCTTACTAGGGCTATTAGAAAATCGTCTTACCCCTATTGCCTTAAGAGAGGAGAATGACGAATGAAGCGATTACTAAATAGTCTCTTACTTATGGTCACGGCTCTTCTTTTGGCAAGCTGTTCTTTTCCTGGTTTAGCCAGCAACACCGATGAAGAGACGATCTCCATCACCGGCGGGATTACCTCTGAAGCGCAAATTTTGGCTAGTTTAGTTGCTGGGATGGTGGAACACTATACAGATAAAAATACTGCTATCATCAACAACTTGGCGACAACCACGATCAATCATCAAGCGATGATGAATGGCGATGCCTCTATCTCTGCCGCACGTTATACTGGCACAGATTTAACAACTACCTTGAACTTGCCGCCAGAAAAAGATCCTAAGAAAGCATTTGCTATCGTGAAACAAGAATTTGAAAAACGATACGATCAAACATGGTTCCCTTCTTACGGTTTTGAAAACACCTACGTTTTTCTTGTGCGAAAAGATACGGCTGAAAAATACAATCTAAAAAAAGTCAGTGATTTAAAAGATGTTGCTGACCAACTTGTCGCTGGTGTAGATACCTCTTGGATCACTCGTAAAGGAGATGGATACGATGGGTTTCAAACAACCTATGGCTTCTCTTTTGATTCGATCCTGCCTATGCAGATCGGTCTAGTTTACGACGCTGTAGAAGCGGGAAAAATGGACATCGTTCTAGGATATTCCACCGATGGACGGATTGCAAGCTATGACTTAGTTATGTTAGAAGATGATCGCAACTTCTTCCCTCCTTATGATGCTGCTCCTGTTGTTGACAATCAGGTATTGAAGAATACCCCTGGATTAGAAGAAGCATTGAATAAGTTAGGCAACACCATCAGTACGGAAAAAATGCAGCAGTTGAACTATGAAGCAGACAACAATCTCGTTGAACCTTCTGTTGTAGCTGAACGATTTTTAAAAGAAAATCACTATTTTGAAGGGAAGTGAGCGTAATGGAAAATATGAACTGGTTTCAACAATTCATCGTTTATTTTCAAGAAAACGGCGCCTATGTCTTTTCACAATTCATCCGCCACTTTCTGATTTCGATCTACGGTGTATTATTTGCAGCAGTCATCGGGATTCCAATTGGGATCATGGTTTCTCGCAAACGAAAATTAGCTAACTGGGTGATTCGCTTGGCAAATATCATCCAAACGGTGCCTTCATTGGCAATGATCTCTATTTTGATGATTGGACTTGGATTAGGTGTCAATGTAGTGATCGTGACCGTCTTTCTTTATTCTCTATTACCGATCATCAAAAATACTTACACTGGGATGATCCAAGTAGATAAGGGAATCCTTGATGTTGGAAAAGGAATGGGGATGACAGCTACACAACGGCTATTTATGGTCGAACTTCCCCTTTCTGTGTCTGTTATCATGGCTGGGATCAGAAATGCCTTAGTCGTAGCCATCGGGATCACTGCTATTGGTGCCTTCGTTGGTGCAGGCGGCTTAGGGGATATCATCATTCGTGGGACCAATGCCACAGATGGTACATCGATCATACTAGCCGGTGCGTTGCCAACTGCTTTGATGGCTATCATTACCGACTGGGTCTTAGGAATCCTAGAACGCCGACTTGATCCAGCAGCGAAGACATCGAATAATCAAGGATAAAATATTTCTAAACAAAAAGTGTGGGCTGAAAGTATTTTTTACTTTCCCCACACTTTTTTCAATTATTTTTTCAAATGATAACTATACGTACTGATCACGATATTTTCTCGCCATGACAAACGCAGACGTAAACGTAAGCTTGTTTGGTTATGCAAGATATTTTGCCATCTACGGTTCGGTACAAACTGTGGAATCAAAACAGTCGTTGTATAGTTTTGTTTTGCAGCATTCTTACTTACAAGATCCACATAGCGGATGATCGGATTTTCGATCGAACGATAAGACGAATGGACTACGGAGAAACGAACATCTGGAAAATGCTTTTTAAATTCGGCTTCAATCTCTTTTTCCTTCTCCACATCTTCATCCAAGGAAACGTGCATCGCTACAACATAATCACCGATTGAACGCGCATAATTCAACGCACCGATATTTACTCGAGTCACATTTCCGACTAATACAAGTACTGTATTCCCATCGAAATCATGTAATTTCGCATCCGTTTCTAAACGAAGTTGCTCAGCTACTTTTTTATAATGATCGTGGATCTTATAGAAAATGAAAATGACGATCGGCATAATGATAAAGAACGGCCAGATATCGCCTAGACGATAAACAAACAAAATTGCAATGATGGCGTATGAGATAAATGCTCCTACGATATTTGCAATTGATTTTCCTAACCACTTCTTGCCTTCTTTTTTCCATTTGATGACCATCCCTGTTTGTGATAACGCGAATGGAATAAATACGCCGATTGAATACAATGGAATCAAGCGCTCTGTTGAACCATGGAAAATGAATAGCAAGATGATTGATCCAAATGCTAAAGTCATGATCCCGTTAGAGTACCCTAAACGATCTCCACGATCCTGGTACATATGAGGCATGAATTTGTCTTTTGCCAAGTTAAAAGCTAGAACAGGAAAAGCTGAGAAACCAGTATTAGCAGCTACAGCTAAAATCAACGCAGTAGCAAATTGTAAAATGTAATATAAGATCCCATGACCAAAAACAGCTTGACCGATTTGAGATAATACAGTTACTTCTTTTTCAGGAACAATTCCGTACCAATAGTTGATAAAGGTAATTCCTACAAAGAAGAATCCTAGAATCAACGCCATCATCGTCAAAGTTCCAGCAGCGTTTTTCGCCCGTGGTTTCTTGAAGAAAGGTACAGCATTACTAATTGCTTCAACCCCTGTCAGTGAAGATGAACCAGAAGAAAATGCTCGTAAAATCAAGGCAATGGACACACCTGGTACAGCAGCACCTGGTAAAGCTGTTGCATGCAACGGCATCGCACCTGTTAATATATTAAACAAACCAACAGCAATCAATAACGTGATGACGATAATGAACGTATACACTGGGAAGAGCAAGAATGAAGCCGACTCCCTTAACCCGCGTAAATTCAACATCATCAAAAGTAGTACGATTGCCACAGAAATTCCCACTTGATGCCCATATAGAGCCGGGATCGCCGAAGTAATTGCTTCTGCACCGGCTGAAACGGAAACTGCGACCGTCAACATATAGTCGATCAATAACGACCCACCAGCGATCAACCCTGCGTTTTTACCGAGGTTCTCACTACTTACGACATAAGCGCCTCCACCATGGGGATAGGCATGGATAATTTGACGATAGGATAATGTTAATGAAATCAATAGAATAATGACAAATGCTGCAATTGGTAACGAATACCAGATAGCTGCAGTCGACAATGCAACTAAAACCACTACGATCTGTTCTGTCCCATACGCAATGGAAGATAGCGCATCTGATGAAAGCAGAGCAAGCGCCGCAAATCGAGTCAATTTCTGGTCATCGTTGTCAGCTGATTTTAACGGCTTACCTACTAACAACCTTTTTAAGTAATCCAATTTTTTTACTCCTTTACACACATATTTGCTTCAAATGATTATTATCGAAGTTTTATATTAAACAAGATGTTATAGTACGCTCACAAAATATAAAAGTCAATAAAGTTTATTAAAAATAATTGGAAAAAAGCAGAAAAAAATCAATAGTTTTTTTCAATCGTACCTTAAAGTGAAAAGCGCCCAGCTGATATACATCGTTACACCCTTCTTGTTAAAATATGTAACATGGCTAACTTTTAATAAACAGATGACTAGGCTACTCTTCATTCATCACACTTGGAAAAAGCAATTGAAAAATACCGTCTTCTTCGCTCGAAATCCACTAGTTTTCTTCATGTTTCTGATAATCAATATCCATGAAACAACTCTTTGAACGAAGCCTCTGTTTCTCAGACTATGAGGAACTATTTTCGTCTGGTCTACAATTCCAATTTGCTTTGTCCCTGTATCTTCCCCGATAATCGGCGTTTCAACGCTTGCATCTACGATAATAAGCCCCACCAAACAAAAATATGAGGAACTATTTTCGTCTGGTGGGGCTTATTACTTGATGCAGAGCAGCGTTGAAACGGCCTAATGGAATATATGGCTCTTGTGTGCTGCTTCTTTGAATTTGAGCATTTTTTCTTGTACGTATGGTGCTACGGCTGTTCCTACTATGCCAAAGACTACGAATAGTGCGATCATGATCCAAATGGCTGGGATGGCGTTTGGCCAATAGATTCCGCCTGCTGATTCTCTCAATAGGTTGACCGCATGGGTAAATGGCAAGAATGGATTGATCATTTGGAAGAACTTCCCTGATACTTGGATCGGGTAGTTCCCGCCACCACCGGAAATAGATAGTACTAAGATGATGATCGCTAATCCTTTCCCGACATTGTCGAACAAGGCAGCTAAAACATAGACGATCATCATAAAGGCTAAGCCGATCAATACAGCAAATAAGACGCTGTAAACTGGATTTTGGACATCTACGCCTAATAAGAAGATATTTCCTAGTGTAACGATCAAACTTTGTGCGACCGCCATAGTTAGGAATGTCAACATACGGGCAACGAATTGTTCACGTTTTGTAAAATTGTTTCGATCTTTTTTCCCTAAATAATAATCTGTTGTAGCGACACTCGATAGTAGTACCGCACCGACCCATAAACATAACGCTGTATAAAACGGTGTACTTGCTGAACCGTTGTTTGCGATTGGATAGAGTGCATTGGTTTTTAGTTCTACAGGACTAGTAAAGAAGTCGCTCTCTTTTGTTGCATCTAATTTCAAGAGTTTGATTACTTCTCCAAGATCTACCTCTTGTTCGCCTTTACGGATCGCGTCAGCGGCTTTTTGGATACCTGCCTTGATACTTGGCCAGTCATTGGTTATCAGGTCAGCAGCGGCATTTACAGCTGTTTCCACTTGAGGCATTTTTTCATTTACTGTCGACATCGTTCCGGTAATTTCGTTTTTCAACGTAGGCCAATCATTTTGAATGAAGTCAGCAGCCAAATTTAATTTATTAGCTAGTACTGGCAGATCATTGTTGTATAGGTCTGCGCCTTTGTTGATTCCATCAACGATCGTTGCCATATTGCCATTCAACATGGTATTGGCATCGTGGATTTCTTGCCCGATAGCAGGCATTTCTTTTTGGTATTTTTCTAAGATCGCTACTGCATTCGTCACAGTAGCTTTTGTTGAGCTTAACAATGAATCAAAGTCGATTTGATCTGCTTTGCTTAATGCACCTTGTGCTGTTTCGATCGTACTGATCACTTGGTTCAAGATAGACTCAACGGTTGAACTAGCTTGGGCTGGGTCAATAGCCGATACAAGACTATTCACGTTTTTAGCAGCATCTTGAACTTGTCCTAATAATGTTTTGACATTTTCAATGTTTCCACTTTGAATCGCTTGATTTAATGCTGTCACGCGTTCTTGCAGAATGCTTAACACAGGTTTTGCGTTATTTAACGCATCAATAATGTTTTGTAGCTTTGTATTCCCAGCATTTTCTTGTAATTTTGTTAGGAACGATACTAATTGATCAATCGCATTTTGTTGCTCTGGAATGCTATTGGCAAAATTCGTTAACACTTCACCAATTTTTTGTTTTTCATCATCTGTGAGCTGATTGTCCGAGATTGCCTGATTGATTGTTGAAGCTAACGAACTTGTCGTAGTCGCTACTTGTCCAATTGAATCAAGTGTTGTCTTAACACTTGTCGTAATACCAGGTAGCGCGTCTTTCAGCTGATTTGCACCAGTTTTAGTCTGTGAAGCGAGGTTATTGGCCTGCCCTTCCAGATTTTTGACATCTGGCAAAATATCTTGGACTTGTTGAATGATCGTCAAGCCTTGTTTCGCTTCATTGATTCCTTGGTTCATCGTTTCTTGGATTGATGAAAAGTCTCCATCGATTTCAGCTAATTGTTTTCCAGCATTCTGGATCTCCGGAATCTTTTGTTGCAAGTCTAAAATGATTTTCGCTTGCTCTTGTAGTTGAGGCATTTTGCCGTTTAATTCAACGACTTTTTGCCCCATCTCATCGACTTTTGGTAAATAATCGATGAATTCATTGGCTTTATTCAATTTTTCTTTGATGTCTGGTAGTTGCTTTTGCAAGTCAAGCACTTGTTGCGTATACCCATCGATTGTATCCAGATTTTCATCTGTGGACAGGATCATTGACTTTACTTTGTTGATGCTGACAAGATTTGAATCAATGTCATAGCCGATTTCATTGAAAACTTTCAGCAAAGTAGAACTAGCTGTCTTGATGAATTCATCTGAGATCTGTGTTTGGATCGCGGTTGCTCCTTTATCTGTGATTTTCGGAGCGATGGCATTGATCTTTTCGTTCACTGTGTACTCGATTTTAGGTTTATTGATGTCGCCACTTGTAAAACTCAATAAGTCCTCAGAGAAATCTTCTGGCAGGTAAATACCTGCATAATATTCTCCTGAACGTACACCGTCTTCTAATTCTTTTTTTGAGTCAACGAATTGCCATCCAAGTTGTTTATTGTCATGAAGTGACTTGATGACTTCTTTGCCAATTGCAATTTCTTTCCCTTGGAATTCTGCCGGCTTGTCTGCACTGTAGACAGCGATTGGCAGCTCCCCTGTATTTCCATATGGGTCCCATAATGCTTTGATATTGAACCATGCATACAATGAAGGGATAATCATAATCGCAATGATCAAAATTGTTGCAATTGGATTTTTAAAAATCCTTTTCCAATCAAGTAGGTATAACTTCAATGTATTTTTGATTGAACGCATAAATATCCCCTTCTTCTTTTTTTCAGCTGAATTACTTTACCATGTAAATCATGTAATTTTCAATTCTCTTTTTTCAAAAACAGCAATAATTTTGACACATAGCTGAAATTGTCCTATTCTACTCCTGCATAAATGAACGAATGATTAAATTTTACATGTTTTACTTTATCATTTATTGAAGAAGAAAGATATTTTTACGCCAATACAGTACTAGAATTATGAAAAGTCTAAGAGTGGTATCAACAAATTTTCATAAAATTCCTAAAAACAGCAAATTTTAATCAAAAGTCAAAATGATTTTGCCTGTTGTAGAGTGCCCTTCTAATTGTTGATGTGCCCAAATCACGTTTTCTATCGTAGCCGGTAATTCTTTCCCCACAAAAATATGAAAATCACCATTTTGATATGCGTTGAATAAGTGAGTAAACGCTTCTTGGTCCTGATATTCTTTTCTAGGTATAAAAGGTTCATAGAATCCTGTCTTTTTTTGACGTAGTTCTAGGGAAGGAAGATCATTCAAGGCGATGTATCTTCCACCCTCTTTCATGATTTGGATACCAGATTCACCTTTTACGCTCCCTTTTGTTGCATCGATCACAGTATCTGCCTGATTTTGGAACTTTATCCCAGGATCTTCTTGGTCATATGCAGAAAAATCAGAAACTCCAAGTTGACGTATCTTTTCTTCATTCTTTTTAGAAGCACTGGCGAGTGTTCGGATTCCTCTTATATGAAGTAATTGGATCAAGCTAGTTCCTACCGCTCCCGATGCCCCTTCAATCATTACTGTATCGGTTGGTTGAAGATCTAGCAGGTGATTGATCAGATTGTAGGCGGTAATCCCCGGTGTGACGATTGCTGCCGCTTCTGACCAACTCATTTTTTCTGGGATTTTAGCCGCTTTCCCCACTGGTAAGACGATTTCTTCTCCATACGCTCCTGATATTGGGTGAACTGCCACTCGGTCCCCCACTTTAAAAGATTGAACATCCGCTGCTACTTCCGTTACGATTCCCGCACCATCGTTTCCTAAGACATAAGGAAACGTCAATTTGCGTACTTCTTGCATGCTACCTGAACGCAAAGCAATATCATAAGGGTTGATTCCGAACGCTTTCATTTTTACCCGAATATGATTTGCGGTCAATTCCCTTGGTTCTGCAGTGATACGTTTAAAGACTTCTATTGCTGGTCCATACCCTGTAATCCCTAATCTTTCCATGTTCTTTGCACCCCTTTTTACTTTTAGTTTACGTTCCCTCGTTCCATTTGACAAAAAATGCGCCTTATTTTGAATAAATTCAAATAAATTGCGTTTATCTACTGTTTATGTTAAAGTTGCATTTCCGAAAACGAAACCTTTACGATTTATAAAAATGGAGGAAAGAATATGGCAAAAAAATCAAAAATCGCCAAAGTTAAAAAACAACAAGCTACGATTGAGCGCTATGCCGCTTTACGCCAAGAATTAAAAGCCAATAAGGACTATGAAGGATTAAGACAACTTCCTTTAGACGCTCGTCCGGAACGCTTAAAAAATCGTGACTTGATCGATGGACGTCCACGCGGCTACATGCGTAAGTTTGGCATGTCTCGGATCAAATTCCGTGAATTAGCGCATCAAGGATTGATCCCTGGCGTAAAAAAAGCAAGTTGGTAAGCCAATCTTGCAGTAAGTAAACAAAGAAACCTAGATTCAGGACACTTTCTCGTGTGTTTGGATCTAGGGTTCTTTTTGTTCTTCTATTTTTATTTTATCCGTTCGGTAAAACATACGCACGACTGAGCTTCATCAATCCTTTTATATGTAAAGGCGTAATGCTTTTATTTAGTGACAGGCGCCAATGCTTCGATGCCTACACTGATTTTTAATGCACGATCAACATCTGTCATGATCCCACGATCCAAATGACAGACTTTTTCTTTCAGTCTTGATTTGTCGATTGTTCTGATTTGCTCGAGCAAAATGACGGAATCACGTTCAATTCCTGTCCCCGTTGCTTTGATCCCTATATGCGTAGGTAATTTAGGCTTTGCCATTTTTGCCGTGATTGCCGCAACAATAATCGTAGGGCTAAAATGATTGCCTAAATTATTTTGAATGACTAAGACGGGACGGGTCCCGCCCTGTTCTGATCCCACGACTGGAGAAAGATCAGCAAAATAAATATCTCCTCTTTTAACCATAGGATTCTCCTTAATCTTGATATTCTCTAGGAATCCGTGTTCCTAGTACACAGGCTACTTCATAATGGATCGTATCGATATGATCCGCCACTGCTTGCATTGTTACTTCTTGTCCATGATTCTTACCGATCAAGGTCACTTTTGTTCCAATAGAGAATTCGTGAGGTAAACGCACCATGATTTGATCCATACAGACACGACCAACGATTTCACAAAAATTTCCTTCTACTAAAACTGAAAATCCTTGCATTTTCCGCAACCAACCGTCTGCATAACCAATAGGGATCGTTCCGATCCACTCTGCTTCGCTAGTCGTATAGGTCTTGCCATAACCAATACCTTCTCCTTTAGCCAATTGTTTCACTTGGATCAACTCTGATACTAATTCAAGTGCAGGCTGTAAAGGGTATGTTTCAGCCAACGCATGACCAGAAGGGTTCAGTCCATACATCGCCACCCCAAAACGAATCATATTGCCGATTGGTTCATCATGCCATAATGCTGTGGCACTATTGCTGACATGGATATATCTCGGTAATTCAGGCATTGCATCGATCATTTCGATAAATCTCTTTTGTTGTAGCTTCCAATAAGTATCGTCAGCTTGGTCAGCTGTTGAGAAATGGGTATAGATTCCTTCCCAGTGTAGCACAGAACTATGCTGAATGAACGTCACAGCGCTTACGGCATCTTTTGGAGTCGTAAAGCCGATTCTGCCCATCCCAGTATCTACTTTTAGGTGCAGTGAAAGAGGATGGTTTGTTCCACGATCAGACAGGGACTCTGCCGCCTCATTCAACCATTCTTGGTTTCCTACAGTGATGGATAGATCGTGAGCAACAGCTAATGTCAGTGCATCGATTGGAACCATGTTCAATACTAGAATCGGCTGTGTAAAACCGGCTTCTCTCAATTCGATTCCTTCATCCAGGTTAGATACACAAAAACCGGTAGCTCCGCCAGCAACAGCAGCTTCAGCTGTCTGGATTGCCCCATGTCCATAACCATTTGCTTTGACAACAGCAAATAATTCTTTCCCTTTAGGTAATCGATCCACTTCATTTTTCACGTTTTCAGTAATAGCTTTTGTATGTATAACTGCTCTTGTAGGACGGTGCCAAGCGACAACCATATTTTTTCCTTCTTTCTACTCTTCTAAAATAATTTGTGCATAGGCGACTTCATCCGTATGCGTGATACTGACCCAAACTTTCCCACTATAAGGTGATTTTGTCACCACGGGCTGTCCTGCATCATTTTTTAAGATTTCGATTTCTTGAAAGGTCACTTTGCCAATGCCGGTTCCCCAAGCTTTGGAAAATGCTTCTTTGCAAGCATATCGCCCACCTAAAAATTCTACTTGCCGATGAAAAGGCAATTCACGAAATTGAGCAATTTCGTTAGACGTTAGCACACGGTCAATAAATTTTTGTTTTTCTTTGATGATCTTCGCAATCCTAGGTAATTCAACTGCGTCAATACCAATTCCTTTTATCATATACTTTTCTCTTTTCAAAAATTCTAGAACACTCTCATTCTACCAAATTCTCGCTATTTTACCACCAATATGTATAGAAATAACAAAAATGAAAGCTTCTCTTAAAAAAGAGAAACTTTCATTTTGTTATTAATCATTATTTGTGCGAATCACAAAACCACGTTTTTTATCGTTTTGACGTTTACCGCCATCTTTTTGGTGGCTACTGTTTTTGTTATATCCACCTTTAGATTTGTTTCCACGATAATTCCCATTATCACGGCGATTACGGTTATTACCGCCACCACGTTTACCATTCTTGTTATAGCCTTTTTTCTGCATAGGCAATGGACGTTCTGGTGTGATTTTAACTGGGACTGCGTCTGAAGGATCTTTTGCTGTTGTTTTTAATAACAACGCTACTAGATCTTGAGCAGAATATTCTTCTAAAAGCTTATCAGCTGTTTGAAGATATTTATCTAACCCATTTTCTTCCAATTTTGCTTCGATTTGTTCGATTGCTGCGCCTAATTGTCCTTTGAATGCTTCTTTTTCAGTAGGAGGACGCAATGTAGTCATACGTTTTTTCGTTAAGTTTTCAATGACATGAAGATAATCCATCTCGTTTGGTGTAACAAAAGTTACTGACATTCCGCCTTTTCCGGCACGCCCTGTACGACCGATACGGTGAACATAGCTTTCTGGATCTTGAGGGATATCATAGTTGTACACGTGCGTCACACCTGAGATGTCTAGTCCACGAGCTGCAACGTCTGTCGCAACTAAAATGTCTAGATGTCCGCTTTTGAATGAGCGTAATACACTCATACGTTTTTGTTGTGAAAGATCTCCGTGAATTCCTTCTGCTCGATAGCCACGAGCTTCTAGTCCACGAGCTAATTCATCCACACGTCGTTTTGTACGCCCGAAAACAATCGTTAATTCAGGTGATTGTACATCAAACAAACGAGTCATGATGTCAAATTTTTCATATTCTTTTGCACGTACATAGTATTGATCGATCAAATCAGCAGTCATTTCTTTTGTTTTGATTTTCACGTGCACTGGATCTTTCATGAATTTCACGCCGATATTTTTGATCGCTGGAGGCATCGTTGCTGAGAACAATAATGTTTGTCTTTGGTCAGGAACTCTAGAGATGATACTTTCGATATCTTCTAAGAAGCCCATGTTCAGCATTTCGTCTGCTTCGTCTAATACTAGTGTTTCAACAGTCCCTAATTTCAATGTGTGACGGTTGATGTGGTCTAACATACGTCCTGGTGTACCGACAACGATATGTGGACGATCTTTTAATCCACGGATCTGACGGCCGATATCTGCTCCACCGTAGACAGCTTGCACGCGTACGCGTTTGTCGCGGCCAAGACGGTAAAGTTCTTCTTGTGTTTGGATTGCTAGTTCACGAGTTGGTGAAATAACTAATCCTTGTAGTTCGTTACGATTTGTATCGATTTTTTCTAACATTGGCAAACCAAAAGCAGCCGTTTTACCAGTTCCTGTTTGTGCCTGTCCGATCACGTCTTTTCCAGACATTGCTAAAGGAATTGTTTCTGACTGGATTGGTGTTGCTTCTTCAAAGCCTGCACGCTCTACTGATTTCAATAATTCTGGTGATAATTCTAGTTCTTTAAATTTCAAATGAATCCTCCTATATGGTTGTTAACTGAGGATGTAGCTTAATTTTTGCTACCCCGTCGATTGTTCGGTCAAAGTGTTTGGTTCTTTTTGACAGTGGCCACGCACGTTTTTATCCATTCTTAGCCCCTGTGGCACCACCGAAAAATCACTTTGCGAAGTTTAGGCATTAGAAAAGCCAAACGGGTCGCGTTCAGCTTTATCATTATTATGACATCTGGCTCTAGCAATTTACATTATGATAAAACCAGTCCAATTTCTCTTCATCTTTCGGCAATAGGTTATTTTAGCATGATTTTTCATTTTCTGCAAGTTTACAGTTCATCATTTCATTTCCAATAACTGTTGAACGACCTCATTCAGTTTCATACTATTGCTTCCCTTTAATAGAATACTATCCTCAGGGTGCAATTCTTCTTTGATTGCTTTGATCAATTCTTCTTTTTCTTTTTCAACATAAACGACTGATAATGTGGGATATTGTTTTTCTAAGGCTTCTTTCAGTGCGCGCATTTGTTGCCCATACAAAAAGACTACAGCATACTTATCGGGCTTGATATGTTCACTCATGCTTGCATGCATCTGCAAGGAATCTGGTCCCAACTCAAGCATGTCTGCAAGCACAGCGATTCGTCTGCCTTCAGAAGGGAGTTGACCAAAAGTATCCAGAACCAGGCCCATGGCGGTTGGATTGGCATTGTAGACATCACTTAAAATGGAGGCACCATTACCTGCTGTCAGCCATTCTGTACGGTTTTGTGTCACAGCGACATTTGCTAAACCAAGACGGATTTCTTCAATAGATAACCCAAAAAAGCGGCCTACCGTATAAGCAATCAGCGCATTGGTCACATTATAACTACCTGGAAGAGGGATCATAAAGTGGTCGTTTGCTACTTTAAAGTTTGTTTCTGTCTTTTCTTCTTTTTCAACAGTGGCATCGACATCTCCTGAACCAATCCCAAATGTTTGCACACGTTGTGTCAAATTCTTTGTGAGTGGTTTTAATAGCGGCTCTGCTTCTGGAATAATCAATAAACCGTCCGATGCAAGCCCATCTACGATCTCCATCTTCGCTTTAGCGATTCCTTCTCGAGAACCAAGGTTTTCGATATGCGCTTCTCCGATCATCGTGATTGCCGCAACTTTAGGGTGGGCTAACAAAGAAAGTGCAGTGATCTCATTGGCATGATCCATCCCCATCTCTAAAACGATTTTTTCTGTTTCGTCAGGCATATGCAAGATGGTGTAAGGTAAACCAATATTATTATTGTAATTTCCTTGTGTCTTGTACGTATGGAATTTTTGCGATAATACCGATGCAGTCAAATCTTTCGTAGTTGTTTTGCCATTGCTCCCAGTCACCGCGATAACATCCGCGCCAACCTTCTCTAAATAGTATTTTGCCAGATCTTGCATTGCTGCTAATGTATCTTTTACAATGATCACTGGAATTTCTTGCGGAGCTTTTGCTGGTTCTTTGCTCCACAGCGTAGCCGAAGCGCCTTGTTCAATTGCTTGCTGAATAAATTCATGCCCGTCCCTTGCTCCAGCTAAGGGAACAAATAGATCACCGGCTTTGATTTTACGACTATCAAATTCCACTCCAGTTATCTTACCTGATTCCTCATTCCCACTACCGACTGCTTGTGCGATTTCTTGTATCGTTAATTTCATAAAAACCTTCCTTTTCGCATATAAAAGCCAGAACAAGCGTAGTTGACACTTGATCCAGCTTCATTCTGGTTTTATTTATTTACTTCAAAAAAACTTTGGCGTTGGTTGAAGCGATTGATTCCTAGTTGGATCAGTTCTTCAATCAAATCTCCGTATTTTAAGCCCATGTTTTCCCATAGTAGAGGATACATACTAAATTGAGTAAATCCAGGCATTGTATTCAATTCGTTTAAGAAAAGCTCATTTTTATTTGTTAAGAAGAAATCACAACGGCTCAAGCCACTTCCGCCTAACATCGTATAGGCAAGTTTCGCATACTCCTGTGCTTTTTGATACACTTCTTCTGGAACTTCAGCAGGGATCTGCATTTCGATTTTATTATTGATGTATTTTGCATCATAGTCATAGAAAGCCACATCTTTTACTACTTCACCAGGTAACGTGGTGCGTACATCTTCATTTCCAAGGACTGCGACTTCGATCTCACGAGCCTCGATCCCTTGTTCAACGATTGCACGTGAATCATATTGGTATGCAGTCGCTAACGCATTTTGTAATTCTTCCCGATTTTCCGCTTTGGAGATCCCTACGCTTGATCCCATATTCGCAGGTTTGACGAACATCGGATAAAGTAAAGAGCCTTCACATTGATCAAAAACTTTTTTAGGATTTTCTTTCCATTGATTTTTCAATACTGGGACATAAGGAACTTGTGGTACTCCCCCGGCCTGTAAAATGTACTTCGTCATGATCTTGTCCATAGCACATGCACTCGTCAACACACCCGCGCCCACATAAGGTAAATTCAATGTTTCTAAAAATCCTTGGATCGTGCCATCTTCTCCATTTGGTCCATGCAGAACTGGGAAAACAATCGTTCCTTCTTCTTTGATTTCTCCAGGATTGATCACCTTTCCAGTAAAGCCGTCTGTTACTTTTCCACTTGGATCCCAAGTCAGATGCAACTCATCTTTGCTGGCTGGTTTTTCTGTTAACAATGGTCCTTTGACCCATTGACCATCTTTACTGATAAATATAAGTTGCACTTGATAATACGCATAATAAATAGCATTCAAGACTGAAAACGCTGAAAGAATCGAAACATCATGTTCTTCACTGCGTCCGCCATATAGTAAAGTAATCTTCAAAAGATTGTCCTCCTGTATTCTAAATCATTCAGTGATTTATTTCATATTCTAGCACAAAAAAGATGGTTGTGAAAGAAGCGTTTCGTGTTGAATCGTAGGAAAAAATGCAAGAAATAGATCCTCACTTTTTTTAGATTCTTGTCTAATAGTGATGATTTGCTGATTAGAAAAATCCGATTGAGGAATTGTAAAATATACCGTCAAGTTAGTTGTTCCTTTTTTCCTTTCCAGTTATGATAATAGAAAGGAGTGAGTTACATGTCAAAATCAACTTCTCGCAGCCGTTTAGCAGAAATCATCAAAATATTTATCAAATACAATGTCGTTCCTAACTTTGTCCAGCAAAAAAATCCTGAACAGGTGAAAACTGCCTTCGAAGAATTAGGACCAACATTTATTAAAATCGGTCAAATGTTATCTGTACGTGATGACTTGCTTTCAACTAAGTTTACAAAAACGTTCAAAACCTTACAGGATAGTGTCCCTAGTGATAGCTATCTAACCGTAAAAAAAACAATCGAATCAGAGTTGGACTTATTGATCGAAGATATTTTTGAAGAGTTTACCAAAGCTCCTTTTGCCTCAGCTTCTATGGGTCAAGCACACCATGCAAAGTTAAAAAATGGCGACACTGTGGTCGTTAAAGTCCAACATCCAAATATTGCTGAAGAGATCATGTTGGATCTGCAACTTTTTGAAAGAGCTCTTCCTTTGATCAAATACATTCCTGAAACTAGCGTAGTAGATTTGAATGGTGTGCTGCAAGAAGTACGACGTTCGTTGACGAATGAATTGGACTTTTTTAAAGAAAGTAAGAATGGCGTATTATTTTATGAAAAGAATGACCATTGGCAAGAGATTCGCAGTCCAAAAATCTATGAAGCTTTTTGTTCGAAAAAAGTGATCGTGATGGAAGCAATGCCTGGAGAAAATTTAAACCATTTAATGAACATAACAGCTGATGAACCACCACTCATTGAAGGGTATGAAAATCAGCAATTAAAACAAAACATCGCAAAATTATTAGTCGAAAATTTTATGAAGCAAGTATTCGATGATGGCTTTTTCCATGCAGATCCTCATCCTGGGAATATTTTATTCCATCTATTGACCCCAGATGAGTTAAGCCACAACCAAACAACCGAAACAAAAAAACGACAAAAAGAATTTCATTCGATCAGTGTGACAGCTACTTCTCGTGTCACGAGACAAGCCGCACCTTATACGCTGAACTATATTGATTTTGGCATGATGGGCCAACTATCGCTGACACTTCGCCAACGCTTGACAGAAGCCGTCATTGCGTTATACACCAAAGATAATTATCGTATTGAGAAGGCTGTTTTACGACTTTGCCAACAGGAAGGTTCTTTTGATGAAAGTAATTTCCATCAAGAACTGGCTACCTTTCTTGAACAATATACCGATTCTCCCATCGAAGAAATCGAGATCCAAGAGGTCTTTACTCAAATCGTTGTGATCTGCCACCAAAACAATTTACAGTTTGATCGCGATATCACTCTATTACTCAAAGCTTTTAGTACATTAGAAGGTGTGATTCGTGTGTTAGATCCTGAAATGTCATTGATGGAGATTGCCACACCATTTGCTCAGAATTATTTTTTCACTCATTTAGAAATCGAAGAAACGTTGAAGAAAACGGGATTAGACTTATTAAGCGGATTGAAAACTGCACCGAAACTTCCTCAACAACTGCATCATCTACTTGAGATATGGACCTCAGGGCAAGGAAAAGTGAATTTAGAGATCAAAAAGCAAGAAGATCTATTAAGTCGTATAGAAAACATGGTCAATCGGATCGTTTTCGGCGTGATCCTTGCTGCATTGATCGTAGGAGCCTCACTTTTAGTACAAGCCGCACCAGATGATCGTTTCAATGTCATCTCCATCTTAGGGATTTGTACCTATGCGATCGCTGCGTTAGTCATTATCTTCTTAGCCATCGATTCATTGATCCAGTTGTATAAGAAAAGAAAAAATTAATCTCCATACAAAAAAACGAGGTTGGGACAGAAGTGTTTAACTCCGAGAAATAAGAAGAAATTCACGAAAATTGCTTTTCAAATTTTTGTGAATTTCGGCTTATTTCCGAAGGAGTTGCTTCTGCTCCCACCGTTTATTCGGAGTTAGAGTCTGTGGCAAAACTGATTTTTAGTTTTGTCCCAACCTCTTTTTTTTCTGAGCAAAACTATCTGAAACTTACAGTCACATAGCCAACTTCGATAGTTATTGTATCGTGCGCCTACTTTTTTCGGCGTGCAATTCAGCGTTACGTGAAGTGCGGTATTCGCTCATCGTTTGCCCTGTTTCGCGTTTGAATTTTTTATAGAGTACAGAAGGATTGGTGTAACCTAATTTTTCGGCAATCGAGCAAGTCGTCTCATTGGTAAAAGCCAATAATTTTTTGGTATTGGCGATTTTTAGCTGAGTGTAATAAGCGGAAAAACTTAGATTCAAATTGCGTTGGAACAGCTTTTTCAAGGTGCTGATCGAACAGTTCAACTCTTGGGCTAATTCTGATAACCGATAGACTTTGCCAGGGTGGTCATTTAAGATGGCGGTCGCGCGGTCGATTAGAGTCATATTAAGTTCATTTACAGGTGGTAGGGCATCAACAAATGTGGCTTGGTACTTGCCAAGTTTGATTTTATCTTCCAATTGGGTAGTGATCAATTGTACAATGGATTCACCATGACGCACGAGCAAAGTGATTTTTTCATCTTCTGACAGTGGATGCTGATGGTAAAATTGGATCAATTGAGGAGTGAATTGTTCAACTTCTTTTTTCTGAGTGGATACAACAGACGGAATCAATGTGTAGTTTTGTTGATTTTGCTGTTTCAATTGACCGATAAAAAGGGTGCCGACATGCCGTCCATCAACGTAAATCGGGAAAACGATGTTCACGAATTGATAGGGACAACGATAAATCAAATGCGATTTTTTTTGTTGGATACAGTGAGTAGCAGCGCGGCGATCAGATTGCAAACAAACCTCTTTTGAACGGGCGGCTTCACAAAAAAGACAAGCGTTGGTGATTTCCGTTACTGGTTCACCTTGACTATCAATCAATAAGAGTGAGACGCCTAATAATTTGGTGGTTGTTTCTTGGAGAGTTTGCCAAGTCTTTAAATCCTTTTTCAATTGCCATAACATATGATCACCTCCCTTTTTTAATGAAACTATGTATCGAATACAGAACTTTGTAATTTTTCGCTTTGTTTTTGTATTTCTTCATATTACAAATAATGAAGGCTTTCATCTTTGTTGTGAATATTTTATACTAATACTGATAGTGGTAGTTATTGTTGCATCGTAGTGAATTAGTCCTTTATGTGATATTATCCTACAATGATGGAACTAGTTCCCAAATATTATCACCAACTGCGTATAAGTACATACTATCCCCCTCCTCGCTTTTGATAACTTCATTATGTAGGAGGAATTCATCTTCTTCTTAGAAAAGTATGGTATTTCGTCATAAAAAGGAGATGTGATCATGAACCATTCGAGTTTAATCAAAAAGTTAAGACTGGAACGAGGACTATCGCAAGAAAAATTAGCGCAAGGTATTTCACAAAGAAGCACGTTAGCTTCATTTGAAAATAATGCGACAAAAATATCTTATAATATTTAGACCGAATGAATGTCACCTTAGAAGAATACCAATTTATGCTTGATGACAATAATTTGAGTGAAAAAAGAAAGTTATCAAAAGTTTTTTTTGACAAGCTTCGTCGACCATATGACTCAGAATTTGCCAAATTCCTGAATGAGCAATATTATTCGACGGATGATTATTATTACAAACTTTTGCATGCTAGCTATGTTCTGATTAGGAAAAGAGAAAACGATGCTATTCAAGTCGATTCTATAGATGCTCAAAAAATCATTAAGGATTATCTTGATTCCATCGAAAATTGGGGCAGGTTCGAACTATCGATTTTTATCAATACGTTATTTTGTTTTAGTGATGAGTATATTTTCGACCACTCGAAATGCTCGGTCAAAAAAATGAAAACGTATGTTGATGACCTATATTTTAATCGCGATATGGCATCTTTTTTGATTAATGGAACGCAGTTGGCTTTTGAACGAGGTTCAACTGAACTTTTCACTTATTTCTTTAGAGAACTAAAACAGTTTTCTGACAAATTTAATAGCACGGATGCAAAAATTGCATGGAAAGTTTTCTCTTTTTTATCGACGGATGATATTTACGATCAACAGAAAAAGGCGGAACTGGTTTTTGCTTTACATTTTTGGGAGAAGGATAATTATGTACGCTATGTAGAAGAAAAAATCAATTTGCTGGGTTAAAATGAAGGGACAGATAAATGTTCAGCCAACAAAGTAATAAGCCTCAATTCTTTTGATACATAAAAATGCCTAAAAAGTATAAATATCAGTGATGGAATTCAGTTGGTGTAAATTTGGCGAATTGTACCTAGAATTCGATATCCTTGCAAGTATATTATGGTATGTTTAGGTATTATTGATAGTTCATCGAGATTGAAAATGTACAAATACCCCAAATGGAAGCGAAGAGTATCTCTAAAAACATACCAATTCGTTCTTTTTTGCGATATCATAAAGGTGTTCCAAAAAAATTTTAAGAATGAGTAGACACTAAATTATCTGAATTATCAGAAAAAAGAGAGTTTTTTATTGTCGAACAACAGTATCCATACAAAGTAAATGAAGTATTTCGAAATATATAATTTTAAAAATTGAGTCGAGCAACGAAAGAAAATCGTATCGCAACTTGGATAAATCATAAATTGGTAAATATCTAAGTTTGTTGATGTACAAATAGTAGTATGGAAATAGGGGGTAGAAGAAATGAAAAAAATGGGCTATCTCTTTAGTGGCTTAATGGCGCTTGAACCAGTTTTTACTTCATGGGCGTTCTCAAGAGTTTTTGTCTTGGTTTCAGGACATTCTTATCAAACAATTGTTCAATTTATTGGTTTGGTCTTAGCTTTCTTTGTTTTATTTACTGGGATAAAGGCGGCTAGAACATGGTTTGTCAATCAATATGTCAAAGAAGTAAACGCGGACATCAAGCATTCGGTACTGATGCAAGAATATGAGAATCAAATAAAGCACGAGACAGAAATTACCCCTGGTAGAGTTGAAAAAACGATTTCCTTTATCCAGAATGACTGTAAACAATATGAAGAAAAAAACTTGATGCTTCGGTTTGACGTTGTCAGATTAGGGACGACAGCTGTCTTTTCCATTCTTTTTGCTGTGTACAATAGTGCTTTATTAGCTGTTATTTTTGTTGCATTTTCTTTTTTGCCGATAATTGTCCAACATTTTACGAAAGATAAAGTAAAAAATGCGACTCAAGCATGGACGAAGCAGGCGAAAGAATTTTATTTAGCGATGACTGAATTTTTAAAAGGCCTACCTGCTTTTTATCAGTACGGAGCGATTGGCGAAAATGAAAAAGTGCTCCAAGGGGAAATTGATAAAATCGAAACAAAAAACAAAAATATGAAAACGACGTTATCTTTGGCTGGAGTAATGATTGAATTGATTGGCTATATTGCTTTTTTCATTCCGATCGGCTTTGGGATTGTTTTTGTGAATGCTCAGATGATTACGTTAGCAGCTTTTATGGCTGTTCTTAACGTGAACAATGGCATCATCAATTCAATCATCAGCTTAATGAATATCAAAAATTCGATTGATAGTGTGTCAGCTATCGAAACCGAGATAAAAGATACAACGAGTACTAAGCTGTCACCAGTTATTGATTTGTCATCGAAAAGCAATCAGTTTGAATCACTGAAATTGGAGGGCGTTCAATTTCAGTATAATGGCAAAGAAATCTTGTCCGCCGTTGATTTGCAGATAAATAGTGGAGAAAGAATTTTGATTCAAGGAAAATCTGGCGCAGGTAAATCAACATTACTAAAAATCATTGAAGGGCGGATCATACCAGATGCCGGTCGTTTGACGATGAATGGGACTTTTGCATCAACATCTGATGTGAACCATCTATTTGGTATCATTCATCAAAAACCTATCATTTTTAAAAATACATTGCTTTATAACTTGACGCTAGGAAAAACGGTCGACTTAAAAATAATCGAAGAGGCATGTGAAAAGGCAAATCTGACAGAACTCGTTGCCAGATTTGGTTTAACGGGGAATCAACTTCTTGACCCTGATTCAAATCTTTCAGGAGGAGAGATGAAACGAATCGAAATCGCTAGATCACTGGTTTTTGATCGACCGATTCTAATCGTTGATGAAGGAACGGCTTCTTTAGACGAACAAACTTCAGCAGAAATACACGAGAATCTATTCTCGTTAGGGCGCACGATCATCGAGGTAGATCACCACATTCCGCAGAATTTATTGAATCACTATAGTCAACGGTTGGTGCTGGAATCTGGTAAGTTGAGCAGAGAGATATAGATCTATTTTTGGGGGTAATCTCATTCTTTTATGAAAGTAACACAGTAAAAAGGAAGAAATATTTAGCTCATGGTGGTTTCATCATGATGCTTTTTTGTTTCTCATGATTAGCTAATTGATTCTCTACAAAATTGGGACTAATCTCTATGGATACCAGATAAAAATCGAACCGCTTAATCCTTGGTCGATTCGCTAAATCAGCGTAAAATAGGCATATAATCAGTTTTTAGAAAAAGGAGGGACGGAGATGCTACACTTTTTACTGACATTGATTGTTGGAGGCATATTAGGACTCATTGCTAGCTTGATATTAAATGAAGAAGTACCAGGAGGTGCAACAGGCATGGTATTGATCGGGTTCTTGGGTAGTTGGCTTGGCGAATCCATTCTTGGAGAGTTGGGTCCTTCTATCAGTGGCTTCTATCTTGTTCCTTCCTTGTTGGGGGCACTTTTTTGTCTAGGTGTTTATACGTTTTTAGCCGATTATATTCGCCGACATTATTGGAAATAAAAAATAGCTGAAATGATTGACACATTAGAATCTTCCTAAGATAATGAGGAGACACTTAGAAAAAATCTGAACAAAGGCAGACTTTCAGGAGTGAATGTTAGAGGAAATGAGGAAGAAAGTTGACAACAAAACATAATACTAAGAAGATTTCAATGGCCGGTCTTTTAGTGGCAATGGGCGTTGTATATGGAGATATCGGTACCAGTCCATTGTATGTAATGAAAGCCATCGTCGAAGACAACGGCGGACTACGCGGAATCAATCCGGATTTTGTGATCGGTTCTGTATCATTGATTTTCTGGACGCTGACGTTGCTTACTACAGTCAAATACGTGGTGATTGCATTGAACGCAGATAACCACGGTGAAGGAGGAATCTTTTCTTTATATACCTTGGTAAGAAAAGGTGGCAAGTATCTGATTATTCCTGCGATGATCGGTGGTGCGGCTTTACTAGCAGATGGTGTGTTGACGCCTGCGGTAACTGTCACAACGGCAATCGAGGGGTTAAGAGGTATTCCACAATTTTTTGATCGTTTTGGGAATGATCAAAATATTATTGTTATTATTACTTTAGTGATTATCTTAGTGTTGTTTATGGTTCAACGTTTTGGGACAGAAGTTGTCGGTAAGGCGTTTGGACCAATCATGTTTTTATGGTTTACTTTTTTAGGTGTGATGGGATTGGTGAATTTCAGTCAAGATTGGACAGTGATCCGCGCATTGAATCCTTATTATGCAGTCCAATTGCTGTTAAGTCCGGATAACAAACTAGGATTATTTATCTTAGGGAATATCTTTCTAGCAACAACAGGGGCAGAAGCGCTATATTCAGATCTAGGACACGTAGGAAAATTGAATATTCGCTTAAGTTGGCCATATGTCAAAATATGTCTGGTATTGAATTATTTCGGACAAGCTGCTTGGTTGCTGACTGTGTACCAAAATCCAGAGATGCAGCAGATCAAGAATCTGAATCCATTTTTCCAAATGTTGCCGAATGGCTGGTTGATCATTGGGGTAGCGTTCGCGACTATTGCCGCAGTTATTGCTTCACAAGCTTTGATCACAGGCTCATTTACGTTAGTTTCTGAAGCGATTAAATTGAAGCTATTGCCGCGATTGAAAATCATGTATCCAGGTAGCAGTATTGGGCAAATGTACATTCCAGCAGTCAACTTGATTTTATGGCTTGCCTGTTCATTAGTTGTTGTAACCTTTAGGACTTCCCATCATATGGAAGCAGCGTATGGTCTGTCGATCACGGTTACGATGCTGATGACTACAGCATTGCTCTATTTCTATTTGATCCAAAATGGTTATTCTAAATGGTTTGCGCATATTGTGACTTTCTTTTTTGGCGTAATCGAGATCGTCTTTTTCATCTCAAGTATCGTAAAATTCTTCCACGGCGGCTTTGTTGCAGTCTTGATCGCATTAGTAATTTTAGCGGTCATGTTTATTTGGGAGCGTGGTAATATCATTCGCGAATCTGTAGCGGAAGATGTTGCATTGAAAGAATACATTCCACAACTGGCTAAATTGCGCGATGACAGATCGTTGCCACTTTATCAGACAAATATCGTGTTATTGGTACCTGATATGGCTGAAGGGAAAGTGGGTAGACAATTCGTTTATTCGATCCTTGATAAACGACCAAAACGAGCACGTGTCTATTGGTTTGTCCATGTGGAAGTAACTGATGAACCGTATACAAAAGAATATCAGATCGACATGATGGATACGGATTTTATTGTACAAGTCAACTTATTCTTAGGTTTTAGAGTCCAACAAGAAATCAATGTGTATGTTCGTCAGATCATCCATGATTTAATGAAACAAGGACGTCTTCCTAAGCAACCACAAACTTACTCTTTGACGCCAGGTAGAGAAGTAGGCGATTTTCAGTTTATCTTGATTGATGAAGTTGTTTCAAATGTCACAACGTTGAATAAATGGGATCGCCAAATCATGCAGGCAAAACTCGCAATCAAAAAATACGCAACAACCCCAGAAACATGGTTTGGTCTGGAATACAGCGAAGTCAAGCACGAAACAGTTCCATTGTTGATTGGTTTGACCAGAAAAACGTGGTTAAAAGAACGAAAAAAAATAACTGAAAAACCTCAATAAAAGTTGGGATAAAAAATGAATGAACTACCTGAATGAGGTTGGGACAGAAGTGTTTAACTCCGAGAAATAAGAAGAAATTCACGAAAATTGCTTTTCAAATTTTTGTGAATTTCGGCTTATTTAAGAAGGAGTTGCTTCTGCTCCCACCGTTTATTCGGAGTTAGAGTCTGTGGCAAAACTGATTTTTAGTTTTGTCCCACGCTCATTCGGGTATTTCTTTTGTCTTAGTTTTATTGTCTTCTATCTGTGGTGGGATGTATCTTTGTTTTTACTTGTTACAACAGAGGGACTGTTCGAAGGTAGTGTACGAATATTAGCTTTTTCTTTTACTTGTCTGAGGTACATTGTATCAAGATAGGTTTCGATATCATTTGGTTCTTGTTGAATTTGTTTTATGTAGTTTGGTACACTGATTTGAAGTTGTTCCATTTTGTCATTTAGTCTTTTTTTATTTAGATCAGCCTGCACATCTCGTCCGATTGCTTCTTGTGTTTTTACAATGGCCTCTTTTTTTAATACTTTCACATCATTTTCAGGTAAATCAAAACTATAGATAAGGTTCGTTAATGTATGTAAGTCTAGCTTTTTTTCTGCTAGATCCGGTAGGTCTTTTTTGAACTTCGAAATAACATTCTTGTTTGTACTTTTGATTATTCTTTTTGCTTCAGTTGCTCGGTCCATTGTTTCAGGAAAAGGAAGATTTGCGACGATAAGTTTGATGCTTTTAGCTCTATAACTTGTTTTAGACAAAGATACTAATGTTTCGTTTAGTCCTTGATTTTTAGACCGCATCAGCCATTTGTTCATGATACTGATCAATTTCGTGTTCGTAGTGAAATCTGAGCTGTATCCTTCTTTAGTGTTTTTAATGAGTTTTTCTGCTTCAATCGATTTATCGATTGATTTAGGTAAACGGAGATTGGCTGTAAGAAATTTGATGCTCTGATGGTTATAGTTGCAAGTGGCTAGAAAAGTCAACGTTTCATTTGGTCCATATACGTCTAACATTTTATTTAAATAGGTAACGGTATAGAGCAGATTTTGATTAGATAGAAAATCTGTGTTTGTTTTTATTGGTATTTTTTTTATGATCTTTTCTGCTTCAACTGCTCGATTCAGTGATTTCGGTAAGTGGATGTTAGCGGTAAGAAATTTGATGCTTCCTTTGCTGTAGTTGCAAGAAGCAAGAAAGTCTAACGTCTCTTTAGGTCCGTGTACACCCAGCATTTTATCCAAGTATTTAATGGTGGTCAGTAAATTTTGATTACCTATGAGATCTGTGGCCATTCCCCTGTTCTTGTTTTCAATGATGTTTTCTGCTGCGATTACAGGATTTATTGATGATGGCAACTCAAGGTTCGCTATCAGGAATTGGATGGTCTTAGCGCTATAATTACGTAGAGATAAAAAAGCCAATGTTTCATTTGGACCGTGGATGTTCAACATCGCATTCCAAGCATTGATCGTATTTAGAAGCTCCTGATTGGTTTTGAAGTCGTTGAATACTTGACTCTTATCAAGCTTAAATAATTCTTTGACTATTTTTGCACGGTCTAGTGAACTTGGCAAATCAAGGTTATTGATAATAAATGCAAGGCCCTCAAGACTATAGTTGAATTTAGCTAAAAATGTTAAGGTATCAGGCGGTCCGTAGGTTTTACACATGGTATTCCAGGCTTTAACGCTATGTTCCAGAATAATCTTTTTTTTGTCCACTTGTTTATTAGGCATGATGGATTCTCCTTTTCATCGTTTTTTTCTGTTTTATTGTAGGGGATTATTTTGGGTAGGAGGGATTGCTTTTTTCTAAGGCAAGAATTTTTCGGTTACCGCTAAGAAATTGCTTGATGAAATACTCACTTTATACAGAAGGTAGAGAAAGTCTATTCTATTTTTATCAAAAATTTTTAGAAAAGAGGTACAATGGAGATGGAAAAGAGAGGCGGGAATTTATGGTACTTAATTTTGTCATCTTATTTTTGATGATTGCAATTACTTCATTTTTTGTAGCAAGTGAATTTGCATTAGTAAAGATACGGCGTTCACGTTTAGAGCAACTAGAAAAGGAAAACGTAAAAAATGCGAAACTAGCACTTCATGTCACACATCATTTAGATAACTATTTATCTGCAAGTCAATTAGGAATCACGTTAACAGGATTGATTATTGGGTGGGTTGGAGAAGGCTCTGTAGCTGCTTTGTTAGAACCATGGCTTGGCAAGTTGCCTTTTAGTTCCGCATTAAGTGGTACGATTTCTGTTGCTTTAGGATTTATTATCGTTACCTATATCGATGTCGTGATCGGTGAACTTTTGCCAAAAAGTTATAGTATCGTCAATACAGAACAGGTCGTTTTATTTGTGGTAAGACCATTACATTACTTTTATAAACTCATGTTTCCTTTTATTTGGATACTCAATCACTCAGCGGCAGGTCTTGGAAAATTATTAGGCGTGAAATTGGTATCTGAAGGGGAAGAAACCTTGTCACAAGAAGAACTAACTTTAGTTGCATTGAATTCTTATGAAAAAGGGGAATTAACGAAGGAAGAATACCATTACTTAGAAAATGTCTTTGAATTTGATGACACGCTTGCAAGAGATATCCAAGTGGATCGAACATCGATGCAAGTATTTGAAGCAAGTGATACAGTGAAACAAGCAATCCAAGAATCAATCAAACAAGGACATACGCGATACCCTGTCATTTTAGAATCAAAGGATAATATTATCGGGTATGTGACGTTGCCAGATTTAATCAAACAATCGTATAAAGATGATCAGTTGCCAGTAGAACAGTTGATTGAAGAACCAATTGTGACGACTGAAACGATCCCAATCAAAAAATTATTGACGATCATGCGTAAAAAAGGCAAACACATTGCAATTTTAAAAGATGAATATGGTGGAACAAGCGGGTTAGTGACGATCGAAGATATTTTAGAAGAAATCGTCGGAGAAATTCGTGACGAAACGGATTTGGATGAAGCTCTTGTGGCAAAACAAGCAGATGGCAGTTACATTGTTTCAGGAAAACTGACATTAGATGATTTCGAACGTTACTTTGATGTTTCGATCCCGGCATTTGTTGACTCGCCTTTTATCACATTAGCGGGTTTCATGTCTCACTACGAAAAAAATATCGAAGCAGGTAAGGTGATCTTACTTGAAAGTTTTCAATTCACTGTTTTAGAATACAACCATGCACACATCGACTATTTCAAAGTCATAAAAAAACCAGTTAAAGAAGATAAAAAAGAGCAAAAAGAGCAATAGAACAAGAATAGAGGGTAGAATCAGCGATCGCTGATTCTACCCTCTATTTTCTTAAGCTTATTTCTCGGAGTTAAACGCTTCTGTACCGAACTTTTTCTAATCTTGGATCAGTGGATACTGTCATAACGGACTTCAGCATCATCCAATGAGAAATGTTGTTCGTTGTCCAATTGTTTTAGTTGTTTCATTGAACGAAGGTAAGAGTACAGTAGGACAGCAACAGAACCAGCCCATGCAAGTGGAGAAGCAGCTGCGGCACCGGCATATCCCAACATACCTGTCAAAATAATTGCTGCAAATGAACGCATCAGCAATTCCATCATTCCTGCGATGGTCGGTATTTTGCTTTGTCCAAGTCCTTGTAAAGTGTAGCGCAAGATGAACAAGATCGCTAAGATCCAATACAAAGAACCATTGATGTTGAAATAGGTCTGTGCTAATTCAAATACTCTCGTTTCAGAGGATGAAACAAATAGTTTCATCAATGAATGACCAAAGAAAATCACTGTTGCTCCAGCAACAAGACTAAAGCCAATACTCATCATCAATGTTTGTTTGACACCTTTTAGGATACGACCATATTCTTTTGCTCCGTAGTTTTGAGCACTGAAAGTCGCCATAGCAATCCCAAATGACATCATTGGCTGATTGGCAAATTGATCAATTCGGCTAGCTGCGGCTTGAGCAGCAACGACGTCTGTACCTAGGCTATTTAAAGCTGCTTGAAGAACGATCGCTCCGATAGCAATAATCGATGATTGAAAAGCCATTGGCAAAGCAGCATTTAGATGGACACGGATTTCTTCTTTATCAAATGAAAAATCTTTTTTACGTAGTTGCAGCAATGGAATCTTCTTTTTGATATACACGAGACACAATACACTTGAGCTAACTTGGGCAATCACCGTTGCGATGGCTGCTCCCTCTACACCCATGCCAAAGAAGATAATGAAAATCAAATCAAGCACGACATTGATGATAACTGCGATAATCAAAAAGAACAAAGGCGTTCTGCTGTCACCGAGCGCACGAATAACGTTTGAAAGCAGATTAAAACTCATAGATGCAAAAATCCCTAGTAAAATGATCGAGATAAATGTTTGTGCTTGATCAATGATTTCAGGTGGAGTTTGCATCAATTGAAGCATCGGATGAATGAATACTAGGCTAAGGACAGTTAAAACAATAGTGACAATCAAACTTATTACAACACTTGCAGCAAAGCTTTTCTTAAGGCCACGGTAATCTTTTGCACCATATCGTTGGGCGGTGATGATCGCTAGTCCAGCTGTTAACCCTTGGGCAAACCCAATAATCAAAAAGGTCAAACTTCCAGTAGCGCCAACAGCGGCCAACGCGTTTTTTCCTAATGTCTGTCCAACGATGATCATATCGACCATATTGTAGAACTGTTGAAAGACATTACCAATGAGCAAAGGAACAGTGAACATTAAAATTAGCTTAGCCGGACTTCCTTTTGTTAAATCGCGCATCTTTTAAACTCCTTATTGTCTTTAAAATTTAGTTAGTAGTATATAGTGTTTATCCTAAGAATACCAATTAGAAATTAATGAAAAAACGGAGTGTTTTCTCTGTTTTCTTGGAATTTTCATAATTCATTTTCAATAAACCACACCATGAAACAAGCCAAGAAGTGAGCCACTGAATGAATTCAACGAATAAATTCAAAAGATCAACTGCTTGGCCTGAACGTACGGATCAAAAAGCGACATTGTTATGTGTCAACTTCAATACTGTTTAATCTCACTTGGTAAAAGAATCGTTTCTCTTGTGCCATCATCATAAGCATAGACTTGGCTTGGAAATTGTGAAGAATACCGAAATGGTAAATCAATGTCCATTTCTACCTCACTGCCTGCTTGTGAAAAATGGATGGTTACTTTTCCATTATTCTCTATTAAATCAAAGGCTAAAATATTATCTAATGAGATGACTCCCTTAAGGTCTAGGTCAATAATAAACCAGATACTATCAATCAATTCATCTGGCAAACTCGATACAACACCTACAGAGGCATACCGGTTGCGACTGCTGTCAAAACTTTCAAACATCTGTTTAACCTCCTTTGTTTTATCGAATAGACATGTACACTTTTTCGTTTAGGATAAACGAATGATACTTACTGTAACGATGGTTCATTCTAATAAAGATTTTTAAAAAATGCAACAATAATCGCATACTTTTTTTCAAAATATAAGTTTTTTTTAAAGAGAGAAAAAAATATGCCAAAAGCGCAGTTTCCAACGCTTTTGGCATGAACAATTTTTCTGTTATTCTTCAGGTGAACCAATTACTTCTGGTTCGCTTGCTACATCAGTTGTTTCAGTTTCTTCTGCTGGAGCTACGACAGCAGCGATTTGTTCTTCACTATCCGTTACAACTTTATATTCGTTGTTTTCTGGTAGATCTGCCACAGTGATCGAATCACCTAAGTCTAAGTTTGTTACATCTACTTCGATACGTTCTGGCAAGTTATCTGGTGTAGCAGATACAAGAACTGTGTATAGGTTTTGAGCTAATACACCGCCAGATTTAGCACCTGCAGCTTCACCAATTAGAACAATTTCTGTTTCAACTTCTGTTTCTTCTGACATGTTAACAGATAAAAATTCGACATGTTCAAAATGGTTGGTAAAGGTATTTGTTTGGACTTTATGAACCAATGTGTTGACTTTGTTTCCGTCAATGTTCATTGTCACTACGGCATTCGCACCATTTTCACGTAATAATTTGCTAAATGTTTGACCATCAAACGAGATTGGTGTGCTTTCAACATTGTAGCCATAAACGATAGCTGGGACTTTACCTTCATGACGCAATTTGTTTCTTAACGAACGGGGACGTACTTCTCTTTTACTTACTTCTAATGATACTGACATAACCAAAATTCCTCCTTAAAATGTGACTGCCTGCTTTGGTAACGGGCAGATTTTATTTAAGTGAACTTTTCCGCGGCTATTCTCTTGCACATTATTGGGTAGGGGCGCTTAAAAAAGCGCAAAAGGGTAGATGCACGCATCTACCTTAGAAAGTCAGGATTCAACTTTTCTCCACCAGGTCATTACGCTGTGTATGAGAAATCCAATTCACTTTACTACTTAACCGTAGCGCTAATTTTTGATTAAGTCAAGGAATAACGCTGGTTTTATTATTTGCATGAAGAAATATTCGGGTTATAATGCTTGGTAGGATAAGAAAGGAAACACCTATGCGTTTAGATAAATTGATTGAAGATCAGCTACAAACAACACGGAAAGAAATGAAACGATTATTTGCTTCTAAGCAAGTTCGAATAGATGGACAAATCGAGTTTAGTCAAAACCGTAATGTCGATAGTTTGCTCCACGAGATCGAAGTTTCTGGTAAGCGGTTAACTACAAATGAAGCCTACTTTCTCTTGAATAAGCCGAATGGGGCGGTTACTGCTGTAAAAGATGAAGAAAAGATGACTGTAGTAGATTTGATTGCTTCAGCAGACCGGCCCCAGGCTTTGTATCCTGTAGGACGCTTGGATCGTGATACGACGGGGCTGCTCTTACTGACATCGAATGGGCAGCTAGGCTATGAGATGCTACTTCCTGATAAGAAGGTACTAAAAACTTACCAAGTAGCAGTCAATAGAGAATTGACGCCTGAGGATAGTCGGGCTTTTAAAGAAGGAATCGTATTTGATAGCGGGTATCGCTGTCTGCCTGCAGAACTGACGATCATAGAAGCAACCAATACGATCAGTACAGCGACTGTCACGATTCAAGAAGGAAAGTTCCACCAAGTTAAGAAGATGTTTCTAGCTCGCGGGAAAAAAGTAGTAGAACTCAGAAGAATTAAGATGGGTCCGCTACAATTAGATGAAAAATTGCCAGTGGGCGCCTATCGGTCGTTGACGCTCACTGAATTAAAGCAACTAAAAATGTATTTTAAATAGGAGAAGATAAAATGAACTATCAAACAATATTATTTGACGTAGATGACACATTGCTTGACTTTCAATTAACCGAAGCAAAGGCCTTGAACGAATTGTTTGCAGAACAAGGAATCGAATTGACTCCTGAAGTGAGAACAAGTTACAAAGCATTGAATCATCATTTGTGGCGTGAATTTGAAAAAGGAAATATGACAAGAGAAGAAGTTACAGGCAATCGTTTTGGACTATTATTCCAACAATTTGGAAAGACCGTTGATAGCGCAGCAATGGAAAAACGCTACCGTCACTATTTGAATCAAGGACATGATTTGATCGAGGGTAGTCATGAACTGCTTCAAGCACTAGAAAATCAAGCAGACCTCTATATCGTGACCAATGGTGTATCGAAGACACAATACCAACGTTTGACTGATGCGAAGATGCTAGGATATTTCAAACAGATTTTTGTTTCTGAAGATGTCGGCGCACAAAAACCGATGAAGGCTTTCTTTGACCATGTATTCTCTCATATCCCAAATTTCGAAAAAGAAAAAACAGTGATTATCGGTGACTCGCTCACTTCTGATATCAAAGGTGGAAATGCTGCTGGAATCGATACGATTTGGTTCAACAAAAATAAATTGCCTGAGATTACTGAAATCAAACCTACTTATCGAGTAGATTCACTAGCTGAACTTTATCCTCTTTTGGAAATAGACGTACATTAATTTTCAGAAAAATATAGCATTTTCGTGTTTTTTCGCTATAATAGATTAGAATGAAAAAACGGATATGAAAGAGGTTTTAGTCAATGACAAAAAGCAAGCCAATTATCATTGGTGTGACGGGTGGATCAGGAAGCGGAAAAACAAGTGTTAGTCGCGCAATCTTCAATAATTTTCCAGACCATTCCATCATGATGCTTGAACAAGATTCTTATTATAAAGATCAAAGCAATTTAAGCTTTGAAGAACGATTGAATACGAATTACGATCATCCCTTTGCCTTTGATAATGATCTGCTGATTCAGCATGTAGAAGAACTACTGAACTATAAAGCCATTGAAAAACCAGTCTATGATTATGTTGCACACACAAGAAGCCAAGCAACGATCATTCAAGAACCGAAAGAAGTAATTATTTTAGAAGGTATCTTAATTCTAGAAGACGAACGCTTGCGTGAGTTGATGGACATTAAAGTCTATGTTGATACAGACGATGATATTCGCATCATCCGCCGAATCAAACGAGATATGGAAGAACGTGGCAGAACATTGGACTCGGTCATCGAACAATATTTGACAGTGGTCAAACCGATGTATCATCAATTTATCGAACCGACCAAACGTTACGCAGATATCATCGTGCCTGAAGGCGGCGAAAATCACGTTGCTATCGATTTGATTACGACTAAAGTTGCTAGTTTTTTAGATCATAAATAAGTTGTAGCGAGGATAAGAACAGTTGTATGTACTGGAGCAGTGAATCTGTCAGAAATAGTTCTGATGGGTTGCTGATTGGATTTAGGATAGAGTGATAGATGACTCTCTTAAATTCTTTACCAGTCAACTGTTTTTTTATTTAGAAAAAAGTAGGATTATACTTAAGATGGTGGAGAGACTATTTATGGTAAAGAAAGCAAGTATACACAAGTACATACAGGCTATCCCGATTATCGGCTTCGTGTTTTTTCTAGTATTGGTTCTGTACGGATACCGACATGGTATTTTTCAGTCAACGGATTCTTTACAGAAATTTTTTCAACAATTTGGCCAATTCGCGGTAATCATGTTTATCTTATTCCAAGTTATCCAAGTCATTATCCCTATTCTGCCAGGCGGTATTTCTTCTGTAGCAGGAATGTTGATGTTTGGCAACGGATTTGGTCTGCTTTATAGCTGTATCGGTTTAGTGATCGGGGAGGCAATTGGTTTTTTGCTTGTTCGCTATTATGGCGTAAGTTTTGTTCAACTTATCCTTTCACCAAAAAAATACCAGAAATTTGATCAATTATTGACACGAAGAACAAAAGATATCAAAAAAGTATTGATTGTCACGCTGTTATTACCTTTTGCGCCTGACGATCTTATCTGTCTTGTCGCAGGATTGACAAAATTGACTTTCAGAGAATACATGCAGATCGTTATTCTTTTGAAGCCATGGTCTGTTGGGATCTATAGTATGATCATGCTGTTTTTATTTCATAAAGCGCAAGGCAGCTTATAAGAAGGGAAGAAAACGATGTTAGAAAAAGTCAAAGTTACGCAAAATGAACTAGAAGAACTAGTCGCAGTTATCCAAGAAGTCTGGCCGGAAGCATTCATTCCAATCATTGGACAAGAACAGGTGGACTACATGTTAGCGACCTATCAATCAAAAGCACAGATCGAAAAGGAATTAGCCACTGCTGTCAATTATTACTTGTTGAAAGATGAAGGCGAAACAGTTGGCTATACAGCATATGAAGTGATGGATGGGAAAATCTACTTGAGCAAATTGTACCTGCTAAGCAAAGTACGAGGAAAAGGGCTGACATCTGCAATTTTTCGTTGGTATGAAGAATTAGCAACCGAACAAGGGCTGAATGAAATCTTTTTACGCGTAAATCAAGAAAATACCCAAGCTATTGCAGTTTATCAACACCAAGGATTTGAAATCGAAGAAGAATTGATTTCCGATATTGGCCGAGGATTTCAAATGGTGGATTACAAAATGAAAAAAACACTCGCATAAATGGTGGGGGTGTGTTAAAGTAGCTTCATGCGACGGGTCGAGAAGGCCTCTGGTTTACAGATGCGCCTGATTGATTTTGGAGGCACACGATAAGTTAATTATCACTTGCCGGAATGCAAGGGTGTCGGACAAGACTTTTGTGGAGAAGGGCTTGTCTGCTTAAAAACAGCTGTTTTTAAGCACCAGTAAGTAAAAGCCGATCAACTCAACAAAGATAAGTGCGAATTTTGAGACGTTACTGTTTCATTCATACTTATTTGAGTGATCGGCTTTTATTTTTATGTATCAAAAAGAATATACGAACGTGAGGTTGGGACAGAAGTGTTTAACTCCGAGAAATAAGAAGAAATTCACGAAAATTGCTTTTCAAATTTTTGTGAATTTCGGCTTATTTCCGAAGGAGTTGCTTCTGTTCCCACCGTTTATTCGTTTTTAAAGAATGAGACAAAAGTGTTTCCTAATTTTGTCCCACGCTCAACCTCTCAGTTCTAAGCTTAGTATCAGGACATTCTGTGGCTGAGAGCATAGTGATCGCCGTTTATTCAGAATTAAAGTCTGTAGCAAAACTGATTTTTAGATTTGTCCTACAT